>Ga0209525_1000029_pt1 | contig 56766 bp, 57 predicted proteins | sample JacPin_JW_Ref_O1_FD_187958 | JGI IMG/M metagenome (GOLD analysis project Ga0209525, IMG submission 187958) | Forest soil microbial communities from Algoma, Ontario, Canada - Jack Pine, Ontario site 1_JW_Ref_O1 (SPAdes) (version 2) | ecosystem: Environmental > Terrestrial > Soil > Boreal... | reverse complement strand
GCCCGGCGCCGATCAGCCTGAAAACTTCGAGCTCCCGATCGCTTAGTTTCGCGAGCGGGTCCCGCGGCGAAATCGAACCGTTCACGAATTGCTGTAGCATCCGTTTCGTCAGGCGATCGCTCAGATACACGTCACCGCCAAGAATTTGGCGAATCGCGGTAATCACTTTGTCCGCCGCTTCCTGCTTCATGATGTAGCCGTTCGCACCGGCGCGTAGCGAGCGCTCGGCATACACGGATTCATCGTGCATCGATAAAATGAGCACAGGTAAGTTCGGATGCCCGACGCGCAGCGTCTTCAGCAGCTCCAAACCGTCCCGGCCATCCAGCGAAATGTCTAAAATGACAAAATCCGGCGTCGACTCGCGAATCGCCTGCAGCGCGGACGTGGCGTCTTCCGCTTCCCCGCAGACCATCAGATCCGGCTCCCGGTCGATGAAAAGCGCCAATCCCTGCCGCACGATCGGATGATCGTCCACAAGAAATATTTTGCATTTGGGTGCCGGGGAATTCGAACGGATCCTGCTCATCGCGCTTCCTTGCTGAAGCCACTCTCTTATTTATCACGCAGGGGCGCCCGGCGGGAAGGGCTACTCTGCCGCGCAATCGCCGCGTAATCCGTTCGCGCAGGTCTGCCGCTTGATCTCCAGCTTGGTTTGAAAAAGCATCAGCCGCAGCTAGGCACAAACTTCAGCGGATGATAAAATGTCGCGTACTTCAATGACGCTGGGCCTGTAGCTCAGGTGGCTAGAGCGCACCCCTGATAAGGGTGAGGTCGGTGGTTCAAGTCCACCCAGGCCCACCAGCCGATCTCGATTCCGTGGCGTTTACAGTTTGTTCAGCCCGTCGAGCGCCGCTACCTTGTATGCCTCAGCGAGCGTGGGATAATTAAACACGGTATCGCGGAAATATTCGATGGATCCGCCGTACGCGAGCACCGCTTGGCCGATGTGGATAATTTCCGTCGCGCGCTGCCCGATCGCGTGAACTCCCAGCAGCTTTCGCGTATTGCGGTCAAACAGTAGCTTCAGCATTCCACTCTCATCGCCCAGCATCATGCTCTTCGCCAGCTCTTTGTATTTCGCCATGCCCACTTCGTACGGCACCTTCGCCTCTGTGAGCTTTTCCTCGGTTTGTCCCACCATCGAAATTTCCGGGATCGTATAAATGCCGTACGGAAACAGCGCCGACATATTTTGCGAAGGCGCGCCGAACATGTGGCAACTCGCAAGCCGTCCCTGTTCCATCGAAGTGCTGGCCAACGCTGGGAACCCAATCACATCACCCGCGGCATAAATGTGCGGCACGGTAGTCTGATATTCCGCATTGACGATCACTTTGCCTCGCGGGTCAGGCTGCAGTCCGGCCGCTTCAAGACCAAGCTGGTCACCGTTCGCTTGCCGGCCCACCGCGTACAGCAACGCATTCGCCTGCACTTTTTTGCCGCTCTCGAGTTCCGCGAACACACGATCGCGCTGCTCATCGAATCCCACGCGCGTCACCTTGTCGCCCAGCCGGAACGTCGTCCCCATCTGCCGCAAATGGTAGGCAAGCGCTTCGATAATTTCGCGGTCCACAAAATCCAGCAGCTGCGGACGCTGATCGATAAGCGTCACCTCCACGCCCATAGCCGCCATGAACGACGTATATTCCAAACCCACCACGCCCGCTCCCACAACAATCAATTCGCGCGGCAGGCCCTGAAGTCCGTTTATCTGGTCCGTGTCAAACACGCGCTTGCCGTCAAACGGAATGTCCGTGTTCCCCGCAGGCCGCGTCCCGCATGCGATTAGGACGTGTTCGCCTCGAATGACGGTCTTGTCGCTCTCACCCTGAATTTCAAGAGTGTGCGGATCGACGAAATGAGCCATGCCCTGGTAAATGCACACCCCGTTCCGCTTCAGTTGCGCGCGAATCACGTCAGTCTCGCGCGCCACCACGCTTTGCACGCGAAACGCGAGATCCTTCACCGAAATATCGCCATTCCCTCGATACGCGTTGCCGTAAAACGATTTCACCGCCGATCCCGTGAGCTGAAAAATCGCCTCGCGCACGCTCTTGCTCGGAATCGTGCCGGTGTGGACGCACACCCCGCCCATCATCACGGTCCGGTCAATCACCGCAACGCGCTTGCGCAGTTTCGCCGCACAGATCGCGCCCTTTTGCCCGGCCGGACCGCTTCCAATCACTATTAAGTCAAAGTCTTGGTCGCCCATAGGAGTTGTTTACTTTATCTCCGAATAAAATTACGCACAACGATTGATGCTTGGATGCATGCAGCGAACAAATCTCGAGAAAACCGCCTCATTCGGAAGGGGGTGGGCGAGGCGCGCCCGGAAGAAATTCTCCTACGGATATCTTACAGGATTGTGAATGCGGTCCGGTCAGGAAAGCTCGAAGGTGTGTCATTCCGGGCAGTATCGAAGTCTGCTTTGCCCATACTGCCCGGAGCGACGCGGAACGTCGTTGACCCGAATTGAATCAAGATTACTCAGCAGCCAATCTATTTGGCGCTTGCGTCTGGTTGCAGCACGCCAAACACGTTTCCTTCCGTGTCCGTGCAGTAGGCCAGATAACCCACGCCAGGAACGGCCATTTTTGCCAGCGCAACCTTGCCGCCGCTTTTTGTGATGGTAGCCACAGCATCGTCTACCGACCCAACGCTCACCGTGTTACACGTCCCTGCGCCCGGATGCTGCCTGCGTAAAATGCCTCCGTTGATCCCACGATCGCCGTCGGCACCGGTCGTTACCAGCCAGTAGTCCTGCGGCCCTGGCCATTTCTGAATCTGCCACCCGAAGGCTTTTTTATAGAACTCAACGGCACGCTCCGGATTGTCTGCCGGAAGTTCAAAATGAACGACGCGATTCATGCGAGATTCTCCTTTTGATTGTTATTTTGATCTCAACCGAATGATGCGGAATGGACGACTAGCGCTAGGCTTTCGCCATTGTGCCTGCGGAGCCACCGTATTTCTGCGTCGCATAGCCGACGATCACACCGACCAGCCCGCCCGGCAGCATGATCTCGAAGTAGTACCCCTTCTGTATGTGAGCCACGAAGAACGCCAGGAGCAACCCCACTCCGAGTCCAAACAGAATGCCGAGCGCAAGGGAATGCACTTTCCTGGCGAAAAAGCCGATCAGAATCCCCGCGATAATCCCCTTGATCGTCGAGCCGACAACAATGCTGAGAAGCTGCGATCGCACTTCCGGCGTGAACCAGGATGTCAACCCGTCGAAAATTCCCAACACACCGCCGAGAATCAATCCGTACACCACTTTGTTCATCGCTGGTCTCCTGGGCCGCCTTTGCGCCGCCCTCATTCTTCTTTTAAACGCACAGCCGAATTCCTTTAGCGCCGCAGCCAAAAAAGTAGCAAAGCTCGCACGATCAAGTACGCCAGAACCAGCCCGATTGCTACCCGATACCGGGTCGCCCAGCGAGCCACCTTGTGAAACACATTTTCGGGATAGGCTGAGACAGGGGAACCGTCAAGATATCGCGCGATGTCGCTCGCAAGATCGCTTACCGATGCATAGCGATTGGCGCGATCTTCAGCCATAGCTTTTTGTGATATCGCTGCAACCGCTTTCGGAGCAAATCCCGCCTCTGCACGCGGCGCACTCGTGTTGTTCAATCGCTCTCCTCCAGCCGCTGGCTGCTTACTGCCGAGAAGGAACCGAAGAATTGCGCCGAGTGAATAAATGTCTGCGCGTTCGTCTAGGCTGTCAATTTCGCCTCGCGCTTGTTCGGGTGCCATGTATCCCGCCGTGCCTAGAACCGTTCCATGCGCGGTTTTCAAGGGCTTCGTTTCCGTCGGCTCATTTTGCGAACTCTCCCTAGGGATCCGAGCGTGATCTTCCCGCGGCGTCCGGTCTTCGCGCAAAATCTTTGCCACGCCCCAATCCATCACCAGCACTTCACCGAATGGCCCCACCATGACGTTCTCGGGCTTCAAATCACGGTGCAGAATTCCGCGCGCATGCGCGAAGGCCACTGCTTCGCAGATACGTTGAAATATCCGCAGACGATCGGGAATGGCATCGATTCGCCTTGCCAGCATGTCGAGCCGTTCGCCTTCAACAAACTTCATCGCATAAAATCCGCGCCCATCGGCCAGCGTTCCCGCGTCATGCACCGGCACGATTCCGGGATGTTCGAGCCGTCCAAGAATCTGAGCCTCGCGGAGAAGACGCGCGCTCAAATCAGCGCGCAGTTCCGGCAAATCGAGAATCTTCAATGCGACGCGGCGTCCCAGCACGGAATCCTCAGCCAGGTAAACCGTCCCCATCCCGCCGCCTCCCACCCGCTCGATTAAGCGATAACGGGTCCCAGCAAGGTCTGGCAGCGCACTCGCCGTTTGCAGCCGCGCGATCGCTTCATCGGATAGCCAGTTCATGCGGGAACCACTCCCAGCAGGGCGCGCGCTTCACGGCGGAATTCATCTTCGGACGCCGTCATTTCGCGAAGGCAATCAAGCGCGATGCGCCGGAATTCGCGACGGGCAAAGGCGAGATAGTTTGTTACGTCCGTCGGCGCAATTTGGAACTGCTTCGCAAGCTCCGTATAGCTTGTCTTGCGGCCGCTGTCACTTTCGAGGTCGTACATTTCAAACAATCTGAAATGCGCTTGTTTCCCGCGGCTCTCGCATTCGCTGCGCAGCTTGTCAACCGCGATTCCGAAGAGGCTGCGAATGAACTCTTTCTCAAGGAAGTCGTCCATTGATTCGGGAGACGCGGCGAGTTGCAGATGAGGGCTAGCTCGTTGAAGTTCAGTTTCCGCTGCGTCGAAATCGAGCGAAAGATGCACCGCTCCACCACCTCGTTTGAGCCGCGCCGCAGCTTTTGCTTCGTTGGCCACAAAGCGGTCAGCACAGATGCGCAAGAAGGTTCTCAGACGCCCTTTCGCTGGGTCGAAAGCGTCCAAATATTCCTTTTCAAACAGCGTCGCAAAGAAATCTTGCGTCAGATCCTTCGCGTCTTCGTTCGATTTGCTCCAGCGGATGCGCACATATTTGTAGATCGGTTTCCAGTACGCGGCAGCGATCGATTCGAGCGCGCGCGCACGCTCCGCCGGATCATCGCTACGCGCGGCCAGCACAGCGGACCAATGCGTAGCGGGAAACCTTCCGCTCGCTCCACCGATGTTTGTATCTTGTGTCATTCGAGCGTTTCTGGCGTGTTGATCAAGCTTAGGCCAGCGCAATCATATCGATTTCCACTCGAAAATCGCGCGGTAGCCGTGCGGCTTCGATCGTGGTGCGTGCAGGCGGGTTCGCCGGGAAGTAGCGCGCATACACTTGATTCATCGTTTCGAAATCGTTCATGTCCTTCAGAAAGACGCCCACTCGCACCGCGCGATCCATCGACGAACCCGCCGCCTCCACGATTGCCTTCAGATTCTCGAGACATCGCGCCGTTTGTTCCGCCACTCCTCCTTCCACAATTTTCCCAGTTGCAGGATCACCCGCGCCCTGGCCGGAAATGAAAATGAAACCGTTTGCCCTGATCGCCTGCGAATAGGGACCGATCGCCTTCGGACCTCTGTCGGTGGAAATCACTTCTCTCACGGCGCCTCCTGATTGAACGGATCAGAGAATCTTGGATGGCTAAGGACGCGATTCGTTAGCGGCTTGATATTTCGCGCTGAAATCTTTCGGGATTCCCAATTCGTAAAGCCACCTTCGGAAAACTTCCGCCAAATCTTTGCCGCTTTCCTGCTCGATCGCAGAACGGATTTCGTTGTAGCCAACCTGCTGGCCCCGAAGCAGAGTAACGATTCGCTTAAGCGCCGCGCGCACCGGCGCTTCTCCGCATTTGTCTTCGAGCGCGATGAAAAACAAGGGCGCTTTCGGAAGGCTGATGGCACGCTGTTCCGGAGGATCGGTGAGTTTCGCCGTACCAAGCGAGATTTCGACCGCTTTCTTCGATGCCTCATCATACGCGTGCAAATATTCCGCGATGCGCTGGCGGCGGCCCGGTTCGCCTTTGCTCGCCTCATCGATCACAATCGTAGCGTATTCGGGAAGCCCTTCGCCGAGCCCGAGAGCAGCAAACGGCGCCGGATAAATCTGCTCCCCGAACCAATCATGCGCGATCGTGTGCGTCACCCTATCGAGAAATTCCTCGCTGTTGATTCCCAGCGCCAGCGCTGCAGTGTTGACCAGCGCTCCGCCGGGGAAAGCTGCGGCTGCCGGGCCTGTCTCGCCGGTCAAATGATTGCGCAGTTCTGGCGACTCGGCCACGTGTGGGCCGTTGATATTCTTGTCGAGCGGGCCAAAATCGTTTTGCATCACGTTCCATGCCGATTCGATTCGTTGGGCGCTTGCGGTGGCGTCGCCCTTAAGTGGTTCGAGCGTCCAGAACATGACCGAGCCATTTCCACTTCGCGACGATGATGCTTCAACATATTGTCCGCCGACCGCGAACGGCGAGAGATCTTTGGCGCGAACCATGTATCGAGTTTCCATCGCATCGCCAAGCTTTTTGGAGCCAACCTTCGCGCCTCGCGAGAGCAGCACAAAATTGGCGGGCGTCCGAATCGTGACGAGGGTGCGGTCCGGCCGCTTCGGAAATGGCGACAGCGCGTGATCGGGCGGCTGCAGGACCGCGAACCAGCCACTGAAACCGAGGCTGAAGGTTTTTGGGCTCAGCGTGATTTGAGAACCAGAGTCGTCCGGCGAGCGCAGCACATATTCGATCAGCAGTTCGCGTTTCTGTTTTTGTTCCCACGTGGATCCAAGCGGAATGCGAAGCGTGTGCGGATGATCGTACTGAAGTTCTGCTGGCAGCGGGACAGCTTTCACTTCATGCCCATTTACCTCGACACGCAGATCATTCATGCCAAACGTCTTTTCCACCGGCACTACCACGTCGATGAAATTCAGTTTCGAAGCGCCGGAATTCACGAGCGTAAATTTGCCACGGATCTTCATCTCCGGGTTCGCTCCGGAGACGAATTGAATTTCGCGCGACTCTTTGCTGATCGCGTACCCGGGAGCCAGCGGCACCGTGCAAGCGGCGCTGCAAATCAGGGTCGCGACTGCTGCGAGTGGCGCGAGGCGCGAATGGAATCCGGCGCGGGACAAGATGAGTGATTCTAACGGGCGGATGGCGTTTGGAGAAGTCCGAAACGCGATCCTCACGATCGGCTAGGTTCCGGCGAACTTACGGAGAATTTCTTTGTCGGTAGCCCGATGTTTGCGCATCGCAAGAATTTGATCCGTGGCTGAATCGGGAATGCCGCGCTGTTCGAGCTCGAGAAGCGTGGATTCGCGCAGGCCAGCGTTTTTCAGCTTGCCGAGCGAAAGGCCCGAAAGTGACGGCGTGCCTGCTGCTTCATGCTTCGCCGTCTCGAGAATGATCGCGTCCGATAGGCCGGCGAGCCGCATCACCTGAAACTCGCCGGCGCCGAGGCCAAGCTGGTCCATCCGGGCAAGCTCGAGAATGGTGTTTTCGCGCACGCCCGCCTTCACGAGACCCGCTACTGCTTCACCGGACGCAAAAGGTTTGCCGCGCTGGTGATAAATTTCGACGATGCTTACGCACGAGTCGTCAGAAAATCCGGCGCTGCGCATTTTGGAAATTTCCGGAATTTCTTCGGATGTGATTTTGAGGGCTTCGAGTTTTTTTATCGAGGCGTAGCCGACGCCAGCGGCATCGAGAGGCTTCGTATCGAGGGGCTGGAAATGCTTGCAGCTGCCTCCGATCAGTGAAAGCGCGGCCGCGAGGCAAAGCAGCGACAGGCGCTTAAACATTGTAGACGCGCTCGATGTCAAAAACCCCCGGGATGCGTTTGATAGAGCTCAATATGCGCTCGAGCTGCTTGCGGTCGTGGACGTCGAGCGCCACTTCCATGCGCGCGTGCAGCGCTTCGCCGCCGCTTTCAAAAGTGCGAATGTTCGCACCGGTATCGCTGATCGCACTCGTGATGCTGGCGAGAATTCCGGGACGGTCCTCGGTAAAAATCCGCAAACGAACCGGGAACGTCGCTTGCGTCGTGCCGGCCCACTCCACCGGAATACGCCGCTCGATTTCATATAAGAGATTCTGAACGTTCGGACAGCTCTTGCTGTGTACGGCGATGCCGCGGCCGCGAGTGACGTAGCCGATAATGTCGTCGCCGGGAATCGGAGTGCAGCACTTCGAGCGATACACCATCAAATCGTCGTGGCCGCCGCGCACCACGATCGCGCCTTCGTTCATGCCCAGCATGCGCTTGACGGTGGAAACGATCTTCGGCTGTTTATCTTCGCCCGGCTCAGCGATTGGCTGGCCGGTAGCCTTGGCGAGCACCTGGCGCGCGGACCATTTTCCGTAGCCGAGATCGGCGTAGAGATCTTCTACGCGCCCGCAGCCGTAATCGGACGCAACTCGCTGCCAGTCCTCATCGGAAATTTTCTTCAGCGTGATATTCGCTTGACGCGCTTCCTTCTCCAGCAGCCTGCGGCCAACATCGGTCGCTTGTGCGCGCTCGTGCAAGTTAATCCATTGCCGTATTTTGCTGCGGGCGCGCGAAGTGTGAACGAAGGTCAGCCAGTCGCGCGATGGCTCGTGTCCTTTTTGGGTGAGAATTTCGACCACATCACCATTGGCCAGCGCGTGCCGCAACGGCACCAGCGCGCCATTCACTTTCGCGCCGCTGCATTGATTTCCGACTTCCGTGTGAATCGCATACGCGAAATCGACGGGCGTGGCGCTGCGCGGCAGAACGACGACGCGCCCTTTCGGCGAAAACGTATAAACTTCTTCGGGATAGAGGTCCACACGCAGAGTCGAAAGGAATTCGCTGGGCTCCTCCATCTCCTGCACCCACTCGATCAGCTGGCGCATCCACACGATGCGCTGGTCATCTGCCTGAGAAAACCCTGCGCCTCCATCTTTGTATTTCCAGTGCGCCGCGACGCCCTGCTCGGCAATGCGATGCATTTCCTGCGTGCGAATCTGAACCTCAAAAGGCTGGCCCGCGTGGATCACCGTGGTGTGCAGAGACTGATACAAATTGGGCCGCGGCATCGCAATGTAATCCTTGAAACGGCCGGGAACCGGCGGCCAGATCTGGTGGATCACGCCTAGCGCGGCGTAGCAATTTTTCACCGTGTCGGTAATCACGCGAAGGGCAAGCAGGTCAAACACCTGGTCCAGCGTGCGCTGCTGCTTTTGAATTTTCAGGTGCAGCGAATAGAGGCGCTTGATGCGCGCCTGCACTTCGGCGGGAATGCCGTTTTCGATCATCTTGCTGCGGACGGCGTCCTGCACTTCGTGCAAAAACTTGTCGAAGACTTTTTGCTTGGTGCTGATTTTCTTCTGGATGTCGAGAAACGATTCGGGCTCAAGATAGCGGAACGCCAGATCTTCTAGTTCGCCGCGAATCAAGCCCATGCCAAGCCGGTTGGCCACCGGGGCATAGATGTCGAGCGTTTCGCGCGAGATGCGCTGCTGCTTTTCCGAATCGAGGAATTGCAGCGTGCGCATGTTGTGCAGGCGATCGGCCAATTTGATCATCACGACGCGCACATCGTTGACCATGGCGAGCAGCATCTTGCGAACGTTCTCTGCCTGGCGCGCTTCCGGTGCGAGTAAGTCGAGCCGGCTGATTTTCGTGGCGCCTTCCACCAGCCGCGCGACGTCTGCGCCGAATATTTCGTCAATTTGCGAAAGCGGAATTTTGGTGTCTTCGACGACGTCGTGCAGCAGTGCGGCGCACAGGGCGGTAACGTCAAGCCGCATATCCGCCAGCAGGTGCGCCACCTCCACGGGATGCGAGAGGAACGGCTCGCCTGAGAGCCGCGTTTGCGTCTTGTGCTGCTCGGCGGCGAAATCAAAAGCGCGGCGGAGAAGTTCGAGGTCGTCGCCCGGGCGGTTCCGGCGGACTTTGTCCATCAACTCGACAAAGCGCAGATCTACGGCACGCCTTGCGGCTGGAGAAATCGACGATTTGGGGGCTGGTTCCATAGTGTTTGCCCGCTTAATCTGGGGCTATTTTAATCGAGTCGCTCGGGTTTGGAGGTAGATTTGTGCCGCAGTTCCGTACTAGCACTGTCGCGGCGAGATGCAAAAGCGGCGGCTGCGAAAACGTCGTTTTGTAACGATTAGAAATTGGTTGCTCCTTTTGTTTTCAGCAGCTTGCGACTATTTCTAATCGCGCTGTAACGATTAGAAATTCGCGGCGCGTCGCCTAGGAAGAGACGCTTCCTACTGCCGCGTCCGAGCATCTTTCGTGATACCTCCATGGTGACGGTAGCATAGATGTAACGCGTCTTTCAAGAACCAGTACCTGCCTAGCCCTTCGATCAACGTGGCGATCAGTTTACAGAGGCGATTGGCACTCGCGGCCATTTCTGCCGAAAAGCTCCGGGCCGTCCGTTTTGGGGAGTTCGGAGAGTCCGTTGGGCTTCATGAGCAGAAGGTCGATTCTGCAAGCCATCCGGAGCCCAACCAGGACCTCGGCAAGGGCGCGGTCGATTTCATGACGGATGAGAGGAACTTTGCCACTAGCAAGGCCATTTGGCGTACTCCATTCCGGGAGAGATGCAAGCCGTCCAACGTCGCATTGGAACCACCAAGCACTTCGACGAAATAGTGTTTGGGAATCAACCAAACACCATATCTCGACGCTAGTCGTCGCTGAATTCGACCGTAGGCAATCCTGTTCGGCATGAGCGGCAACTCAAACATCACAATTGTGCGCTCGGGCACGGCCAGCTTCGATAGAAGTCGGTCGAGGTTTCGACCAAATTCGACCGACGGTGTGCCAGAGAGTAGATCGTTCCCGCCAATCTCAATCAGGACGATACGATCGTCTGGCGTAATTCGTTCGGCCATCGCTCGACCGTCGATCACCCCGGCTCCCGGCTTAGAAACGTTTTTCACTGGGACGCCTGTTATTTGCTGGAAGATAGTCGGCCACGCAGGTGAACGAAGGTCTATGCCGGAGGAAATGGAATCTCCGATTACGGCCAGGTGGTCGCTCGGCAGTCCCGTAATCAACGGCATCTTCCGGTGAGCAAGCTCTGAGGCGGTAAGCGTGAGAACCGATAGAAACAACACAATTGCGGCACCCAACCGCAATCTAACCAAGGTCGCGGACGGCCTGGCAATGTTTGAAGCGATAAACCAGGCGGAAAATAGCGCCAAAAACATCACGCCCACAAGCCAGGAAAGCGGCGGACAGGCCATCACCATGAGAGCAAGCGCAGACCAGGACGCGATGTTTCTTGCCAACAACATCCAACGACGTTTCAAGTACGGCGAGGAGACGATTGCCAATAGGAGCAAGACGCCCCCTGAATAGAGGGCATCACCCGATGCAAAGTACAGGGCAGCAGGATTCATCACGGGAAATCGTACCATCCTCACAATGGATCCTCAGGTTGGCCGGTGGTTTAAGTTTCACACACAACAAAAGCTGTTCCCGCATCCTGATAAACTCGGCTAATTATTCATTGACGATTGTCGATGAATAGAGTAGGCTCAAATGCGAGCAGAAATCGAGAGGCGGCTGATTCGATGGCGCAGAAGAGAACTTGCACGACTGATTGTGCGAATGGCAGCGGGGAGTGCTGCAGGACTGACGCAGGGCCGAAGCTCAGCCGGGGGCGGGCGCGAGAGTATGCAGGGTGGTTCAAGGCCCTGGCTGATCCGACGCGGATTCGGATTTTGAATTTGCTGGCGGCGAACCGCGGGGCGGTGTGCGTATGCGACATCGTGAAGCACTTCCCGATCGGGCAGCCGACGATTTCGCACCATTTGAAGATTCTGCGGGACACGCGCTTCGTGCAGTCGGAGCGGCGCGGAACGTTTATGTACTACCGCGTGAACCGGAATTGCCTGGGCGAATTTCCCAACGCTGCACGCTTAATCATGGATGTGTAATCAGCAAGGATGGCATGTTGCGGATATTTTCCGCTCACATCATCGAATATCGTCAATATTCAATGGATATCGACTCAATGAGCCGAGGAGGAAGCGATGGCGAATGAAAGCATCAAGGGCGTTGTGAAAGCGAGATATGGCGAGGCGGCGAAGCGCGTGGTTCAGAATTCCGGCGGCAAGCCCGCGGGGGGAGCACCGTCCGAGTGTGGGTGTTCAACAGCCGCGACTCCCTGCTGTGATCCGATCTCGAGCAATCTCTATGCGACGAACGAGGTGGCGGGGTTGCCGGCCGCTGCGGTGGCTGCTTCGCTTGGATGCGGGAATCCTACGGCGCTGGCGCAGCTAAACGCGGGAGAAACTGTGCTCGATCTGGGATCCGGTGGGGGGATCGACGTTCTGCTTTCCGCGAAACGCGTGGGGCCAACGGGAAGAGCGTACGGTCTGGACATGACTGACGAGATGCTGGCACTGGCGGGAGAGAATCAACGGGAGGCGGGAGTGGAGAACGTGGAATTCCTGAAAGGCGAGATCGAAAACATACCGCTGCCGGAAAATTCTGTGGATGTGGTGATTTCGAATTGCGTGATCAATTTATCAGGTGACAAAGACCGCGTGTTGCGGGAAGCATTCCGGGTGCTGCGGCCGGAAGGGCGATTTGCGGTTTCTGACGTGGTGGTGCGCGGAACTGTTCCTGCCGAGATTCGGCGGAGCGTGGAGTTGTGGGTGGGTTGCGTAGCCGGCGCCCTCGACGAATCGGAATACCGGACGAAGCTCGCAGCGGCAGGATTCGAAGATATCGAAATCGAGCCGACCCGCGTCTACAGCGTAGCGGACGCGCGGCAATTCCTGACGGCGCAGGGGATCGACGTGGATGCGGTGGCACCGCACGTGGAAGGCAAGTTCGCGAGCGCGTTTATTCGAGCGAAAAAGCCGGCGAGCGCAAAAAGCGGTTCGGAACAACCCTGCTGCGGGTCGTCTTGCTGCGCAGCGAAGGACTAATGGCCAAGGACTACTGACCCAAGGAATGCTGACAATGACCGGACACTACAATGTGCTTTTCCTGTGCACGGGGAATCGAGCGCGGTCGATTCTGGCGGAAGGAATATTGAACCACAAAGGGAAGCCGCGGTTTACCGCGTACAGCGCGGGAAGCCATCCGCACGGCGTGGTCCACCCGTTCGCCATACGGCAACTGCAGACGGCGGGAATTTCAACCGATGCATTTCGCAGCAAGAGTTGGGACGAATTTGCGGCTCACGGAGCACCAATAATGGACTTCGTGTTCACGCTTTGCGATTCGGCGGTCAAGGAAACATGCCCAGTGTGGCCTGGCCAGCCAATGACGGCGCACTGGGGAATTCCCGACCCCGGAAACGCGGGCGAGGACCAGGAGACGCTGGAGCGCGCGTTTCGCGATGCTTTTGTGACGCTCGACCGCCGCATCGGATTGTTCCTGAGTTTGCCGCTGGCAAGTCTCGACAAGCTGGCGACCAAGCGGGAAATCGATCGGATCGGGCAAAAGTGAAAGCGGCGCTTGGACAACGGCTGGCGGCGGAATTTCTCGGAACCGGATTCCTAGTGGCGACCGTGATCGGCTCGGGAATCATGGGGGCACGCCTTGCGGGCGGAAACGTGGCGATTGCACTTCTGGCGAATACGATTGCGACAGGTGCTGCGCTTGTAGCGCTGATATTGGCGTTTGGCCCGATATCGGGGGCGCACTTCAACCCGGTGGTGACGCTGAGCGATGCGCTCGAGGGCGGCATGGGCTGGAAAGAAACGCCGGGCTACATAGGGGCGCAAGTGCTGGGAGCGATGGGCGGAGCGATCGTCGCGCACGGTATGTTCACGCTGCCTGTCGTCTCGCTCTCGCAGCATGCGCGAAGCGGAGCGGCGCAGCTTTTCAGCGAATTCGTCGCGACGTTCGGATTGATGTGCGTGATATGGGGATGCGCGAAACGGCGCCCGGACACGGTGGCATTTGCAGTGGGAGCTTACATTACCGCGGCGTACTGGTTCACCGCGTCCACATCATTTGCGAATCCGGCGGTGACAATCGGTCGTGCGCTGAGCGACACGTTTGCGGGCATCCGGCCGCAGGATGTGCCGGGATTCATACTCGCGCAGATTGGCGGCGGTTTCGCTGCGACGCTTCTCTTTCGCTGGTTCCGAACGGAATCGCAGCCGGTGGCTCGACAAACTGAAACCAACTGAACTTCGAGAAAGGTTTGAATTACTTCGCGGCGGGCGCTATCGTTGGCGTTGAGGATGATGAGACGTCGAAGACGTAGCGTACCGTGAGCAAGCCCGTGTGGCTATTGTCGAGGCGAACGCTCTCGTTGAGTTGCTTGCCGTCAGGAGTGAGTTCGTAGGTGCGCGTGATTCTGCCGCCGTGCAGGCCCTTTTCTTCGGAGACGAGGCGCGCTCCTTCCCAGTGCGCGGACGATTCCTGATAGTTCGCATCCTTGGATTTTTGCGGGTGGCGGTTGTCGGTCAAGTAGATGCGCTTGCGGCCTTGATCATCCGTGACGTCCACTTCGTTTTCCTTTTGCACGAAGCTGAGTGATGTGGCCGGTTCAATCAGATCCTGAAGCTGCTGGCGATCTTCGTAATTGGTCGGGTCCCCCATGCCTCCGCGCCGCCCGGAGGGGCCGTTGCCGCCCCCATTGCCCGGGTATGGCGAACCACCGCCGGGATACGGAGAATTGGTGGGCCGGCCGTAAGGACCGTTGCCACCGCCACTGCCGGGATAAGGACCGTTTCCGCCGCCGCCGTTGCCCGGATTCGGATTGTTGCTGCCGCTGCGATTGCGCGCCTCCTCGATTTTTTGGTGCACGTCGTCACTTTCGTCAGGATTAATTCTCCACGAGCCAACCAGATTTTCTTTCTTCTGCGGAGGATACTGCTTCACCGGCGGAGGAGGCGGCGCCAAAGAGCCATCGGACGACTGCGAGTCCGCGGGGGGAGGATGAATCGGCCCCGGAGCGGATTGAGCGTGAAGGGATGCGGGCAAGGCGATGCAGACGCACGCCAGGAAGCCGGCTGCGATCAGGGCCTTTGGAGGGAGATCGCTGGTTTTGTGCTTCATTCGTTCCCTTGATATCTAATATCGCGTATCGCGGTCCGTGAATTCAGCCGCACCCATTCTAAGGGATGCGGGTGCGAAGCGAAAAGATGTCAGGCTCTGGCAGGCTCGAAGCCTTGAGCAGGGGACTTACCGATGCGCCTTCGAATATTTCTCGGCGCCCTTTTCCATCGGGTAGCCTTTTTCCACCCAATCGGTTGCGAAATCGTGCGGAAGAAGTAGCACGCGCAAATTCGCAAAGCCCAAGTCGCGAAGCGCGGTGAAAGCCGGACGAAGGTTGGGGCAATGATCGAGCGGACAGCAGCCGCAGTAAACGACCAGGTTCGTGTTGCGTGGGATGCCTTGCGCCCATCGTTTCAGATCGGCGAGCCCCTGCTCGGACTGCGCGGCGCCATGAAACACGGCACCCGGCACGTGAGCGCCCATATAAAGCGGTCGAAAACCGACGCACACGACAATCGGCTTCGCGGCGCTTTTCGATTCGCCGGGTTCGCCTTTCGATAGCCCGAGTTCTTTGACGAGATCCGGGGCCTCAATCGTTTGCGACGCTGACCAGGGATCGGAAATGACGGGCAACGCCGCGATCTTCGATTGACCGGCGCCCGTTGGTGCAGAGAAATATCCCGCTGCCAGAATTATCGCGGCGAGGAACACGGCGATGCCCAGAAAACTCGCGAATCGCGCTCCCCTTTCGCCCGACATCAACTTGCCCTCCGTGCCGCAAAAAAATACGGCGGGCTTTGGAGCCCGCCGTTTAGTTTATCTTACCGGTGGCGAAGATTCGAAAAACGAACGCTGCTAAGTAGTGGGGGCCGCCGTCATTTTCTTCTGCTTGATGGCCTTCACCTTGTCGACCAGATCGTCTGCCATTTTCAGATCATTGTTGCGAGCATCCGCAGTGGTCTCCATATCCGCTTTCTGGCGATAAAGGAGGTTCAAGTAGGCCATCGCGTCGTCGTAATCCGGACGGCGGTCGGTGGCCATCTGCAAGTTCTTGATGCCCTCGTCGACAATCGCTCCATATTTCTGCTGGAACTGGGCGGCGAGAGCGGGCGGCATCGGATCGGTATCTTTGATCTGCTTCTTCGCCGTCTTGTTGTACTCCTCGCGCATATCTTTGTTGCCGCGATAGGCCAGGGACCAATCGATCACGCCCATCCAGTAGTAAGGCTCTGGATCCTGCGGCTTGAGCGCGATGTGGCGCTCGTGATATGTCTTCGATTCTTCCAGCTTCTTGGCATCGAACGGGGTGCCGCCCATGTTGTAGACGATCGAGCCGATACCGTCGATGGCAGAGAGATTATTGGCATCCTTGTCCAGCACCTGCTGAAATTCCGCAATCGCCTGTTGGCCCATGCGGACATTGTCGTCCGAAGGCGCGCCTGGAATGTACTGGTTTGCGTAGGCGGTAGCCAGGTAGAGGCGGGCGTTCGTCAGGTTGGGATCAAGATCCTTGGCCTGCTTGAAATCTTCGACGGCGAGATCGAATTGGCCGCCTTTGAAGGCTTGTACACCTTTATTCAGTTTGTCTCGAGCGCGAAGCTTGTCGCAACCTGCTCCCGAAGCGAGCGCCGCAATAACGACGGCGGCCAAAAGAATCCCTGTGTGGGGCTTCCGCTGCATCCCTATCTCCTTGACGATGGGCTGCGCCGGGCAGGGAAATCTTAGCCCGGCGTTCAGACGTTCACGAGGAAACGAACTACTGGCCCGCTTCCACCTTGGCGGTGATGAGCCCGACTTTCTCGATGCCCGAGCCGCGCATGATATCGATGGCGCGAGCGACTTGGGCGAATTCGACGGCGTCGTCGCCCTTCACGAACGCCACTTTTTCGGCGCGCTGTTTGAAAATATCTTCCAGGCGCGGACCGAGCTCATCCCAAGACGTCTTGTCCTGGTTGATCATCACGTCTCCGCCCGCGGTCACCTGCACGACGATCGTCTTCGCCAGTAACGCCGGATCTTCGTGAGCATTCGGCGGCGCCGGCTGAGGAACGAGAGCGTCGAGACCGTGCGGAGTAGTCGGCGTGATCACCATGAAAATGATGATGAGCACGAGAAGCACATCGATCAGAGGAACGATGTTCGGTTCCGACATCGAACCTTTATTTCCACCAACTGCCATCCCCATTGGAAACTCCTTGAACGCCCCTCAGCTAGTCCGTGCCGCCGGCTGTTCCCGGTGGCGGCGGAGGAGCTGCCCCGCCTTTTTGATTTTTCTCGGTCAGCAGACCGAGGTTGTCGACGCCGGCCGAGCGAACTTCGTCCACGGCCTTCACCACATCGCCGTATTTCGCGCGGGCATCGGACCGTACGAATACGGTCTTATCCAGACGATTGGCGATCTGGTCCTTCACGGAGGTAGTAATCTCGGAGAGCGCGATCTGTTTGCTCCCGAGATACATCTTGCCGTCGCGGGTCACTGCCAGGATGATCGCGTCATCCTTGTCGGCGTTTTGCATGTCTTCGGCGTTGTTCACCTTGGCCATGTCCACCGACACGCCTTTCTGCAACATGGGCGTGACCACCATGAAGATGATGAGCAGCACCAGCATGATGTCCGCCATCGGAATCACGTTGGGTGATGCCATCACCGGCGGTGCCTTTGGTTTGTAAGCCATGTTACTTCTTTCCGCCTCGACGAGTAATGAAGTAGTTGATCAGCTCCATCGAGGAGTTGTCCATCTCCACGTCGAATGCTTCCACTTTGTTTGTGAAATAGTTGAACGTCCACACGGCCGGCACGGCTACGAGTAGACCGAGAGCGGTGGTGACGAGGGCTTCAGCGATACCGCCGGCGACCGCCGATAGACCGGTTGCCTTCGACGCCGAAATGCCTTTGAACGCGTTGATGATGCCCATCACGGTGCCGAACAATCCGACGAATGGCGCCGTCGAACCGATCGTGGCGAGTCCCGAGAGGCCGCGCTTCATTTCCGCGTGAACGATAGCGACCGAGCGCTCGAGTCCGCGCTTCGCCGCTTCGATCACTTCTTCATCGCTCACTTGCGCCGACGCCGCCTGGAATTCAGAAAGCCCGGTGGCGACCACCTTGGCGATGTGGCTCTTCTTGTTGCGCTCGGCAATCGAAATGGCTTCGTCGAGCTTGTTGTCCTTCAACGCGCCGGCTACCTGCTGTACGAATACGCGGGACTGCTTGCGCGCCGCGCTGTACATCAGTGCACGGTCAATCATGATGCCCACCGACCACGCGGACATGATGAAAAGAATTGCGACTACGGTCTTGGCCGGATAGCCCATGTTGTGCCACATGGTCACCAGATCCCAGCCAACCTCCTGCTGCTGCTGAAACAAAATCGCGTTCGCCCACAGTAACGTCGAAAACATAGAGTTGCTCCTCCTCCATTCCCTAACGATCGCGGCAGCCCAGATTCTGCCGGTCGGCAAATCTCTTCAAACCGGCTCCGTCCCCCCAAGCGCAGGGCTGAGCCGAGCCCTGCTTACCCGCCTAATGTAAATACGACGGAAATCGTTGTGTCCACTTCCACCGGATCGCCGTTCAGCTGCGTCGGCTGATAGCGCCACTGCTTCACGGCATCCATCGCTGACTTCATCAGCAGCGGAGGACCGGAGACATACTGAAGGTCTTCTACCGAGCCGTCCTTGGCGATGACGGCATGAAGAACGACTGTACCCGCGATGTGCGCGGTCTTCGCGATCGGAGGATAGACCGGCATAATTTGCCGGACCATCTTCGCGGCTTGCACGTTGCCGCCTACGCGGATGCGTGCAGGGGTCGCCTTCGGCGGAGGCGGCATATTCGAACCTACGCCTCCGATAATTCCGCCGAGAACTCCGCCGGCAGAACCACCCGCGACTCCACCAGGAACGCCGCCCGTGACGCCCACGGAACCGATGTCCGGCGGCAATTCTTCTTCCTTAATCATCGCCACTTTCTTAGGGATGACGGTTGGCGCCATCATCTGCCCGTTGTGAATCAGGCGCACCACAGGCTTCACCACGCGCTGAATCACTTGAGCGGGCGGCGGTGGTGGCGGTGGCGGCGCCGGCGCTACCAGGAACGTGGTAAGCGTTTCCTTGGGGAGCGCTTCCGTATAGATCAGAGGGATCAGAATCATCACAATCACGATTCCCACCTGGACGGCGCTGGAGAGCATCACCGTCCACCAGGAATTCGTGCGCTTCGGATTCGCACTGGAGACTACAAGATCATCAAACATAACTACTACCTCCTTGCGGCTGCCGCCACGCGCTTTTCGGCTGCGGATCCGGCGCTAATGGCTGCTCCCTGACCCCGGTACTTATTCCAAACCACAACGATAGGGGCTGCGATTCCGAAACTGGAGTACGTTCCTACCACAACTCCCACCACCATGGCAAAAGCGAAAGCACGGAGTACCTCCCCGCCCATGAGGTACAGCACCACCACGGTCAGGAAAGTTAAGCCGCTGGTTAGAATGGTACGAGAAAGAGTTTGATTAATGGACTTATTCACGATCGCCGCGAAAGGCTCGCGCCGCATCAACCGCAGATTTTCCCGCACGCGGTCGAAAATCACGATCGTATCGTTCATAGAATAGCCAACCAGAGTGAGCAATGCCGCGATCACAGTGAGCGAAATCTCGTAATGAAAAAGCGAGAAAAAGCCCAGCGTAATCAGCACGTCGTGGAAGACGGCAATTACCGCGGCAGCTCCGTAGATCCACTCAAACCTAAATGCAATATATACCAACATCCCCAGCAACGCATAGAGCGTAGCGAGCACCGCCTGGCGCCGCAGCTGAGCGCCCACCTTCGGGCCGACGATCTCCACATTTCGAATCGTGAAATTGCCCAGGGAGAAGCCGCTGGTCAACGCATTGACCACCTGTGGTGTAACGCCTGGCGCGCTTTTCAATTGATCGAAGCTCGTCACGATGCCGCCCTGATCTTTATCGCGGGCGTCTATCAGCCGTCGCGCCAGCTCTTTGTAACGATCGCCGGCATTCGTGCCTAGAGTCAGCGGGTCTTTCGTGGTGAGGTAATCCGCAAGCGCCGGTGCGGTGATGGAATTAAAATCTTGTTTGCCGGAGGTGTCAGTCCCAAAAGTCTTGTGCAGTACGTTGAGAATTGCATCCTTGCCAGCATCGAGCGACTCATCGCCCGTGCCCTTTTGCTCGAGGCCGATCACGACGTCGCGCTGCGACGCCGAGTTCCCGATATCGCTGATGGACTGAATGGTGCTATTGGCAAGACCGGCTGACTGCAATCCCTTTCGAATCTGATCGATCGGCGGCGTCCCAGCAAACCGCACATACACCAGCGTGCCGCCACGGAAGTCGATTCCGTACCGTAGGCCCCCATTCTTCAGAATCGAGGCCCATCCCACTGCCAGCAGGACTAGCGACAGGGCAACGAAGTACTTCGCCTTCCCCATCCAGTCGACGTTTACGCCCTTAAAAAATTCCATCGAATCCTATCCGTCCTAATTGGACACCGGGCTGCCGGAGTTTGTTCCCGGCTTCGCCTTCAGCCCAAATACCACTAAATACTTAGTTCCGCCTGCCGTTCCATGTGCGCCAGGTGGTAATCGAAAATGGCTCGCGAGACGTAAATCGAAGTAAACACGTTGGCGAGCAAACCTATGACTAACGTGACCGCAAATCCCCGCACCGGCCCGGTTCCAAAGAGGAAGAGGAAGATGGCCGAAACGATTGTCGTCACGTGCGTATCGATAATCGTGAGAAATGCGCGATCGAAGCCAAGGGCCACCGCCGAAGCCGGGGCCTTGCCATTCCGCAATTCTTCGCGGATGCGCTCGAAAACAAGAACGTTGGAATCCACGCCCATGCCGATAGTCAAAATCACGCCGGCAATGCCCGGAAGCGTGAGGACAGCTCCTGCATAGGCCATGAAGGCGATCAGTATGATCAGGTTCAGTATCAACGCCACAACTGCATTGACACCGCTCAGCCGGTAATAGATCACCAGAAAAATCATCACCACCACAAGGCTCGCAATCGATGCGCGAACGCCTTGGCGAATCGAATCGGCTCCGAGCGAGGGGCCCACTGTGCGTTCTTCGAGATATTTAATCGAAGCAGGGAGCGCGCCGGCGCGGAGTACGAGCACCAGGTCCTGCGCAGTATCTTGCGAAAAGGATTCGATCATTCCTGAATCGTCGATGCGCCCGTTGATCGTCGGCGCTGAATACACCTGATGATTCAGGACGATCGCCATCCGGTGCCCGAGGTTGGTTTCAGTGAAGGGACCGAAGCGGCTGGCCGCCGCGGTAGAAAGCTTGAAATCCACCTGATACTGTCCCGGAAAATTCGAGGCGGGACTGATGCTCTCGCTTCGCAGGTCCTGCCCCGTCACGATGGGAGCTCGATTGAGAATGTAATAGACCGTTTGCGATGGCTGACCAGGCTGAGCGCTCGATTTGCCCGGAACGACTTCGGTGCCCGGCGGCAAGACGCCACCGTGCCCAGCGAGCGCGGCCGCTTCAGATGGATATGTCTGCTCGTCGACCACCAGGTTCAACGAGAGCTGCCCCGTCGCCTGAATCACGGATTTCGCCCGAGTAGGATCCGCTTCGCCGGGAAGCTGAACCAGAATTTCATTGTCCCCACGCCCGGTGAATGCAATCGTCGGCTCCGTCAAGCCCAGTGCGTTGATGCGTCGAGTAATCGTGTCCAGCGATTGATCCATCACGTTGCGGCGAATATCCGCCACGATCGAAGGCTTCAGGGTGAGAAGGTAGCCATTCTGTTCGCCGGGCGCGGGAGACATGCCCCAATCGGGGAACTGGTTGGCGACGATATCGCGGAAGGTTGACAACGCGGCCGAGTCAATGTTGCGCACCAGAATGTGAGTGTCGTCCACGCGGCGAGTTTCACCCACGTTGACGTTTTTTTCGTGCAGCTGTTTCGTCAATGCGTCAATCGTCTCGTCGCACCGCTGGCCGATGGCTTCGTCCACCTGCACCTGCAGGACGAGGTGGCTGCCGCCTTTCAGATCGAGCCCCAGCTTGATGCGGTCGGCAAGATTCTGTTTCAACTGGTTGGCAGACGTCGGAAATTCCGGCATCCCGACGACGCCGAAAATGCAGAGCAGGATGATGATCGCGATAAGAATGAACTTCCACCTGAGATCGGAACTCATGCTGGCTGGTTAAGTCTCCTTCGGGGGTTCCGCTTGCAATCCTGCAATAGCGGCGCGCGATACTTTGATTTTCACTTGTTCGGCGATGCGCAGCTGGACGGAATCATCGTCCAGACCCACGATCGTCCCGTAAATCCCGCCGTTGGTGATGACTTTGTCGCCAGTCTTCAGGTTACGAAGCATTTCGGCGACCTTCTTCTGGCGCCGCTGTGCGGGCATGATCATCAAGAAGTAAAAAATGACCATTATGAGGATTAAGGGGAGAAAAAGTGCTATTCCGCTGGGCTGCGCCGAGGCTTGCGCCAGGAGGAGCAGAGTCCCCGAACACATCACTCCGACTTCGACGATCATTTTCGCCTTTCCCGCCCAGGCGGGTCGTCACCTGCCGTGGCCGGCAGGCTCAATTCGCTCACAGAAGATGCTGCCCCGCTTCTTCCCGCGCCCAGCCCACCTTAATTTTGCCCTTTGAGGCGTGCCTGAAGGTCAGAGCGGAATCTTTCGAGCTTTCCAAAACGGATAGCCTCGCGAATTTGACGCATGATGTCAAGGTAAAAGTAGATGTTGTGGTGGGTGTTCAAGATGCCTGCAAGCGCCTCACCAGAGGAATAAAGGTGCCGCAAATATGCACGTGAATACCGGCGGCAAACGGCGCATTGACATTTTTCGTCTATGGGCCGCTGATCGTTTGCGTAGCGCGTGTTCTTGATGAGCAGCCGTCCCTGCGAAGTGAATAGGCAGCCATGGCGCGCACTGCGCGTGGGCAGCACGCAATCCATCATGTCAATTCCGAGGCTCACGTAATCGGCCAGCTGTTCTGGTTTACCAACGCCCATCAAATAACGGGGTTTGTTCGCAGGCAAACGCGAAGCTGCCGCTTGCGTCATCGCGCAGGTTGTCTCGTGCGGCTCGCCCACCGCAAGTCCGCCGATTGCGTAGCCGGGAAAATCGAGAGCGACGAGCGCGTCGGCATTTTCGCGGCGCAGCCCTTCATACGTACCGCCCTGCACAATTCCGAAAAGCGCCTGCCGTGCAGCATCGCCATGCTGCTCGAAATAATCGCGGGATCGTCGCGCCCAGGTGAGTGTGCGTCCGGCCGCTTCGCGTGCGCGCGCTTCGGTCGAAGGCGCTTCGATGCACTCGTCGAGAACCATGATGACGTCGGCCCCCAGCGCAATTTCAATCTCGAGCGCTTTCTCGGGCGAAAGAAAATGTTCGGACCCATCGAGATGCGAGCGAAATGTGACGCCTTCGTCCGTCACCTTGCGCAATTCGCTCAAGCTGAACACCTGGTAGCCGCCTGAATCGGTGAGTATCGCGCGCGGCCAGGCCATGAATTTGTGCAGTCCGCCCATCGAGCGAATCAGTTCATGTCCGGGGCGAAGATAAAGGTGATAAGTATTCGAGAGCAGTATCTGCACGCCGAGATTTTCGAGATCTTCTTGCGTCTGCGCTTTCACGGTGGCCGCTGTTCCCACGGGCATGAACGCCGGCGTGTCAATTACTCCGTGCGGCGTAGTCAAGCGCCCAAGTCGCGCACCGCTGGGATCTGTTGCGAGAATTTCGAAGCCAAAATTCATCGGCGAAAGTGTATCAGGAACGCGGCGGTGCCCTATGCCGCGAGGCGATGGCCCCAGATCAGTTCCGGTCGAAATAGGGTCAGAACGGGACCTGAGCTACGTGATTGCGTGGCAAATTATTTTGGTCTGCGGCGTCAGTTAACTTCGTGCGCCTTTACTTCATCCGCTCCCAAACCAATGTCCTTGTGACCGGCTTGCCATCTGCTGTCGTCGTGTTGAATTTTATCGTGAGCGTGTCACCAGAAATCGTGAAGTTCCGCTTGATGTCTTTCCCGACGTCACCCGGAAACAGCGCGCTTTCCAGATGATGGATAACGAAGCCTTCCTTCTCATTCACCGCGAACGTCCCAAAATATGCGTCGTACCCAAGCACGGTTTGCGCCGTGTCATTTGTCCCGTGAATTTTTGCCGCCTCCTGGCATTCTTCTCCAATCATTTCGACCGTTCGCCCCTGCCGCGAAAGCTGTGCTGCAACGTGTCCGGTTCGATCGTAAATAAGAAGGCCCTTCGGCGTCGTGGCGAGTCCGCGATCGGGCAGCACTTCCCCGTTCGAAAGCGTCGACACCCGAGAAGCGAGGCTCCAACTTCCCACCAGCTGTTCTCGCACATCGGGATGAACGCTCGCGAACGTATTCGCTCCGGAGCGTGCAGCGACGCCGGCAAAAGCGAAAACGGCCACCAACACGAAAGTAGTCATCTGTTTCTTGATGCCAAGCCCTCCTCTTATTTGTGTCGTCTCCGATTTCCGGCTATCTACGATCCTTCCCGGTCTTTCCGGCATTTTTCGTCAGGTGCCAAGCATCACACCACGAGCAACGATAGGCGCGAAGTTCCTTTGGCGCGTTGGCAGTTGCGATCTGGTGCGCGGCCGTCGCGAGAGCTTCACCCTCGGTTGCGTACTTCCGTTTTCCGCTCACCGGACATTTTGATTCGTCTTCCACTATTAGCTAGCCTCTTTGTGAACTCTTCCAGCGGTCCGATCCGCGAGAAAGGGCTGGTAGAACATGCGCCATCGCGCCGATTTCTTGCAAGTGATTTGTATTGTTAATTTTAGAGGCGAGTGTGGCCGTATCCAAGATCTCCGCGAGCGCGTCTCATCATTAGGGGAGAAACGTTGTGATTCGGCTGGCGACGCAGGCAGCAGCAGGAACGATGCCAGCGCCAGCTGAACTCTCAGACTCTGAGAAGAAGGATAGACGATGCGCAGCTTAAACATAGAAAAAAAACTCATAAGGAATTATTCGTTAGGCCTGGCAGTGATTCTAGTTTTTCTGGGTATGATTTCTGCACCAACGCCGGCGTCTGACGACAAAAAGTCGGACTCGTCAAACGAAGTGCCCGTGCACATGGTGGTGACGGTGAAGCCGCGGCACAACGGCGGGCAGGTCCCAGCGGTAGGACCAGCCGATGTGAAGGTGTTTCAACGCGACAAGCAGAATGCAGTGACAAGCTGGGTGCCGTTGCAGGGAGACCGGGCAGGACTGCAACTTTTCATCTTGATCGATGATACTTCGAGAGCCACCCTTGGCCTGCAGTTTCGCAGCTTGGAGAAATTCATCCAAGAGCAACCGGATACGACCGCAATTGGCATAGGGTATATGCGAAACGGCACGGTACTCACCGTTCAGAACTTGACCAAGGACCATGACGCGGCCGCGAAATCACTACGGTTGCCGATCGGAGCCGTTTCATACACGAGCCCTTACTTGTCACTCTCAGACCTGATGAAGAGGTGGCCAGTAAGCGAAGATCGCCGCGAGATCTTGATGATCACCAGCGGAATCGATGTTCTCGGTGGCGGTCCATTCACCAATCCCTACCTCCAGGAAGCGGTTGACCGCGCGCAACGTGGCGGGTTCATCGTCTATTCGATCTATACGCCGGGAGCAGGACGCGTGGGCCGCGGCTTCTTCCGCGGCAACCTGGGGCAAACTGGCCTGGATATGCTTGCACAGAAAACGGGCGGTTCCACCTATTACCTCGGTATCGGAAGCCCGATTGATATCGCACCGTACTTGCAAGATCTAAGCTTCAGCTTGAAACACCAATACGAGCTTACATTTCTTGCCAAGGGTGCGAAGAAGCCGACTCTCGAGCCAGTGAAAGTAAAGACGGAAATGCCGAACATCGGCGTCGTCGCTGCCGAAGACAGCTACGTCGGAACCGGGATGTAAAGCCAACAACCTTTACCGGACATGTGGCAATGCCCCCCCCAAGCCGCATGTCCGGTAAATTTTTTTGCGCCCCGGTTCCGGACTCGAGCTTCGTCGACTTGACGCGTCCGTGTTGCCCACCTAACATGCCGGGGAAATGAAAACTTTCGACGCGCTTCGTTCTCCGCTTAGCTTTCTGCAGAGTAGACTTCAGGATGTTCCGCATCGCGATGTTCTCGATTCCGAAGAGGCTTGGTGGAAAAACGAAGGCGTCGCGATTTCAAACGCGATCGACCGCGCCGGAACGCCGTGGCTGCGTATGTTCGATCGCCTCGGAAAACGCGTCGATGAAATTCTCTACCCTCGCGAATATCAAACCATTCTGAGAAGAGGTTACCGGGCCGGCGTCATCTGGCGCGCTCTCGAAGAAAAATCTCTGATTCCAACGTATCTCTTGATGTACGGCATTTCGTTTTACGATCCGGGCATCTGCTGTCCTTACACGGTGTCGCTCGGCACCGCGGTGCCTCTCGCGAAATATGGTAGCGCCGATTTGCGAAATCGCTTTCTGCCTCAGCTTACGCGCAAGGACGATTCCGTGTGGCAGGGCGCCACCTGGATGACGGAGATCAAAGGCGGCTCGGACTTGGGAGCCGCGGTCGAAACAATCGCGCGGCCCGCCGGCGATCGCTGGCTTCTCACTGGTGAAAAATATTTCACAAGTAATGTTGGCGCAGAACTAGCCGTTGTTGCTGCGCGTCCTGAAGAAGCTGCGGCAGGTGTGCGCGGCCTGGCACTCTTCCTCGTCCCGCGTTACCGCGAAGATGGCGGGCTCAACTACTTCATCCGGCGCCTTAAAGACAAGATCGCTACCCGCTCCGTTCCCACCGGAGAAGTAGAACTGAAAGAGAGCGAAGGCTACCTGCTCGGTTCGGCTGACGCAGGAATTTATCTGATTCTCGAAGTATTGAACCTGTCCCGCGTAGCGAATAGCGTGGTCAGCGTCGCGGTGGCGCAACGCGCTATGGCGGATGCGCTTACGTATGCCGAGCACCGAGCTGCGTTCGGCAAACCGATTCTCGATCACCCGCTGCTTCACCATCAATTCGAGAATCGGCTGAATGCGCTACGATCCGCGTTTGCGCTCGCGTGGGAATCGGTTCAGCTTCTGAACGAAGTGTGGATGGAGCGCGCCCCATACTCCGATCGCTATCATCTCTTCCGGTTAGTGGCGCATCTCGCGAAATACTGGACGGCCGAGTTCGCAGTAGACACCGCCAAATGGGCGATGGAAGTGCACGGCGGTCTGGGCGTCTTGGCCGAATACGGCGCGGAACGCTGGCTGCGCGAAGCGATGATCCTCGCGATTTGGGAAGGCACCTCGCATCGCCAGATTCTAGATGGACTCGAAGTGATGGAACGGAAGCGAGCGCACCAGCTACTTTTCCGGCGGCTCGCGGAAACCGCGCCCTCAAAAGAACTTCATGACCTGGAATCCGAAGTTGAGCAGCACTTGAAACTTCCACCCGAGAAAAAAGAAGCGCTCGCCGAGCCGCTCTTCAGAAAGCTTGCAATTTTCACTGCTGAAACCCTCGCTCGCAAACCGAAATAAGATCAGTCCGCGTCACAGGCCGCTGATTCACAACGAAGCCTGATGGTGCCAGAATTTCGCAACAATCAGATTTGCCGTAAATCAGCTTTCTGCTGCCCCAGCACCGGCAGAATTAGGCGTGACGTACTGTAGATGGTATTGACGCTCGCTTCGCGCACGACGGTGTGGTTGAACCCTAGCAGGGCCAGATCCTTATGCCCTTCGTCCGCCGATGCAAGAACGAGTCGCAAACGATGCTTTACCGCGATTCGGCGGGCATTCGGGACAATCGGCATCCTATACACAACCCGCTCGCCAACGGGAACAGCAATGAATGTGCGGCAGTCCAGAACGGGTGCCCCTGGTTTGCTTTTTCCCTCGTCCACACGCGATAGCGACGCCCTCAGCCATCCTGCACTGATCGGAATTGGTTCACCAACTGGCGGAACATCAAAAAGAACCGCGATCCAGCCGGTATCGAAAGCTGTCTTCGTCGCGTCCAGTTGAAGTTCAATGTCTCCAGCGAAATCAAAATTCTCAGACATCGGCGCCGTTTCCCACACAAGTGACTGCGGGAGTTCAGGCGGATTCGCATTCTTGGGGCGCCCGGAATCTGCCGGCAAATAAATATAAGTCCGAGAACCGGTGGCGCCTTCCGCTTCACTGAGCAGCCCGTCCGCGCGCAAAGCAAACGCTGTCAATTTGCTTTCCGCTGGCGGCCACTTTGCGGACGTTCGCCAGCCATCGGACTCCGGAACCGTGTACCGGATTGGCGCGCCCTCCATGATTCCAGTGTCGCGCCCCTTCAGCCAGTGATCGTACCAAGCAAGAGCTTCGTAATGCAGACATTCCCACGGCCACGTGAGGCTGCCTGGCGGCAATAGTGCCACTCGCACATTAGAATTATGGGCAAGTGCTCGCCAAGCCTTGAACGTGCTCAGCAAATGCATGGGCACGTTGTCCCAATCGCAGCCAAGATAGACGGGAATGTTCACGCTGCCGAGTCGCGCGTTCTGATCACGTTCATCCCAGAAAGCATCATGCGTGGGATGCTCGACGCACATCTCCCGCCAGAGCCGTCCAAATGGCTCTTCGCTGTAATGGCCCTTCATGAATTTCTTCAGCACGGCCGTAATAGCTTCGCCATTCACGTGCTCCATCCGTTTGTGTACTTGCGGTAGCGAAAACAAATCTTTGACTATTGCGAAGAACTCCTTGCGCCACATCTGCGGGTCTCGAGCAGCCATTATTCCTATGGCCGGCAACCACGCAGAGATGAATCCGGAGCTAAGTAGCCCGTTGTGCCATGTCGCATCGTAGGGATCGTCGGTCGCTGCGACGGGAAAGATGGCCTTCAGATGAGGCGGCTGAGTCACCGCGGCAGTAAGCTGCGTCATCGCAAAGTAGCTGATGCCCAGCATTCCCACATTGCCGTCGCACCACGGTTGTGCCGCGGCCCACTCCACCAGATCGAACAGATCATCGCGCTCCTGCTGATCCATGAATGTCCAGGTGCCCTCAGATCCGCCCGTCCCGCGGACATTTGCGATCAGGTGAACGTAACCGCGCGGAACAAAAAAATCGGACGCGCCTGCTTCCAGAAAACCAAGCGGCACTCCGAAATCCTGAATCTGCCGGGGATACGGCGATGCGGAAAGAAGCGCCGGAAATCGTCGCCAGCCAGCATCCGGCTGAAACAAATCGGCAAGCAGCTTCGTGCCGTCGCGCATGCTGATCGCGACGTCATTTGTCCGCTTCGTGTTGAATTCCACTTCGCTAAGAGACCTATATTCGCGGCCCGTAGTTTGCAGTCCGTTCAGGCGACGCTGACCGGGCTCTACGCCCGAGGCTTTCAAATTCATCGGAGGGCTCCGCAAAGCTGCCTGGATTCTGAAGAGTTGATCAGAAATTATTCTTCCCCACCATCTCTGCTGGCGTGAGGGCATTGCGCGAATCCGCGATGGGTTGTCTGTGACGGACCATACAATGCAAGGCTAAGTAGCAGGAAGTAGCGTGACCATTTGAAACAAAGTCGAGTGTGGTCGTCACGACACTTTCTGGGAAACTTGCACCTTTAGAACTTAAGTCGAGCGAATTCGGTAGTCAAGGTATCGAGCTTGCTTAATTTTCTGAAATTTGGGCAACCTCAAACCTCCGCTCGAAACGTCTTCCCCAATTCCGTTTCCGCCAACCGGTAGTAGTGCCGGAAGTTGTAAATCAACGGCGACCACTTCGCGGCGTCAATGTATCGGTCCTCGATTACCAAATCGCTCGCCACGTGGACACGCGCCACTTCCACCTCCACCGCCACTCCCCCGCCGAGCTGCTCCAGCCGAGTGCCGCCCATCTTGTGCATCGCTCGCACCCGCGCCTCCATGTGCACCGGACACTCCTTCGCGCGCGCCGGCTTCACCACCTCGCTGGCCATCGGCGTTAGCCCCGCTGCGTCGAATTTCTCCGGCTCGAAGTGAAATTGCTTGGTCTTCAATTCCGGCACCGGATTCTTTCCCGTCAGCGGCGCAAGCTTCTCCACATGTTCCCACATGTCCGGAGCAGGCAAATTCACCACACACTCTGCATGCCGCCGCAAATTGTCCGCCGTCTTTGTCTCGTCGAGCAACCCCAGCAGAACCGTCCACCCCAGTGTCCAAAATGACGATATCGGCGCCAGATTCGTTTCCCCATCTTCATTGAGTGAACTGATCAGCGCCACCGGAGTTCCAAAATAAAGAATCTTCGGCTCGATCGTGCGAAATCTCGTCTCACCCATGTGACTGCTCCTCCTCTCATTGCTAACGCGCAAAAATCGTCTCAGTTTATTGCTGTGCTTCTCCACCACGCCACTTTAACGCTATGCCTCACATGAATGTTTCATTCGATGGTGAAATGTCGTCGCTGAAAAACGTGACGGATAGAAAGTGAGGCTGGTGCCGCGAGGCGCAGCCTTATAACCCGGACCGAGGCCGAAGTGGGCGGAAGCAAATAAAAGTCGAAGCGCTCGCTTAAGGGTGTTTGCGCTGACTTCTACAGTAAATCGGGTACTGGCCAAGCTGTCAGGTGCGGATAGACTTGAGAGGAAAAATTCTGTCGTCCTAAGCCCAGCCACGGACTCAGGAGGCAGATGTGAGCTACTATCATTCCCGGCTCCCCAGCAAACCGCACCACATCCTCTTAATTTCGTTCATGTATCTTGTAGGGTTCGTTGTCCTGTTCACGGCCATGTTTTATGTCATCTCTACAGGCAACTGAGCATTCGCCTGTTTTAGTAGCACCGGCACTCCTGTTTACCCTGAGCTACGAAAGGCCTGCGCGCCCTTCATGAGGTGCGGGGCCGAGGAGTGAACGAATACGATCCACCAGTTGGCTCCCCATCCGACTCGCTTCGGCGGAAGAGAAATCATTCGGTAATTGGAGGAAAGGTCTCTGCGGATCAATCTGTCGAATCCTCTCGAGCGATGGCTCGTTAGAGCCCATCTCCGCGCCGTGGACGAAAACGTTTGGACGCGTAGCTACCACCAATGTTCGGGCTTCGGCGAGAGTTGTAGCGGTGAAAACTTCAAATCCTTCATGCCTCAGGACAGCGCTCATGAATGCCAGAAGATCCGTGGACTTGTGTGCGCATACCACTCGCGCCAGCGGTTCTGGAACCTCTGCTGCTGAAAGCGGAGATCGGAGGGCAAACGATTGCACTGCCTGCATCTCCGAAGGGCAGATCTGAAAGAATCGGTTCAGAGTCGTCGCTTCGAGCACCTGAAGAACGAAAGGAGTCAGGTGGCAGAGCACCATGCCACCATGCTGACGGCGGAGCACACGAGTCAAGCGAACCAGAGCGCCCAAGCCGCCGCTGTCAAGGTAATCGACATGCTCCAGATTCAATACCACATCCTTCGTATCGAGTGTCAGTTTCTCCACTTCGATCTGCAGCGCCTGCACCTCATCGCCCGTCACGATGCGCCCGTCGCATCGTATGACCGCGACGTTTCCAATTCTCTCGTTTTGTAACTTGAGCTGCATCACACCCCGTCGCACGCCGGAAAAGGTTCGGCGATTCTATCCCACATACGTCGACCGCGGGCCGGGTGATTCGCTCTCTGAGAAAATCCGACGGGATAACCGACGCCTCGCAGCGATTTGTTGGCACCGAGTGATTTTTCTGTTGCCAAAGACAATCGCCTGAGAGTATTTTCTCGAAATCAATTCTGTCGGCGGGGTGGCTCAAGCAACTATTCTTTTCACCAATTCGCTCTTTCCTGTTCGTCTTCTTACTGTTTGCGCTCCCTGACCGCTTATCAGGAGGCAGACATGTTGCGCACTTATGCGTTAGCTTTGCCGCTGTTCTTTTTGTTGTGCCAAGGGAGTACAAGGGCCCAGGAAGTCGTTGTACCGGCCGGAACGCTTCTTCACTGCACGCTCGACGAACCGAACTTCTCCTCAGCGACCGCGGCGGTCGGCGATCCGGTCTTGTGTCATCTCCGTAGCCTGCAGCAATTTGGACGGACCATCTTCCCTCGAGGCAGCTACCTGCAGGGTCATCTGGAAGCAGCCAAGGAGCCCGGTCACTTTTTCGGAAAAGGATACCTGCAAATTCAATTTGACCGCATCGGCCTGCCCAACACAGATATGCCCATCCCAAGCAAGATCATCCAGGCGCATGGATTTAAGGTCGACCGCCAAGGCGATATCGTGGGCCATGGCCATGCCAAGCGCGATGTGGTGGAGTGGATGATTCCACCGCTTTGGCCCTGGAAGGTGGTTTCATTGCCTGCCCGCGGTCCGCGGCCCACGCTGAAGGGCGAAGAACAGCTCACTATGCGTCTCATGGAAGACGTCGTTCTTCCGCGCACGGCGATTGTCCTCCCTCCAGGCTGGCATTTCTTTGGGGAACGTTCCGCTCTATCGTCGGTCGCACCGGTACCGGCCGCTTCAGCTTCAACCGCTCAGTTGGCGTCGGCACAATCAAAGACACCGCTCGAAGCCCGCTCGGAAAGGGTTACCCGGATTGCTCTCACGTCTAACGTCGTCTTCGACGTAGCGAAGTATCGGATCGTCGGAGATCACCTCGATTGCGTGCTTCCCGACGGGCAGGAGAGCACCGTGGAGCTCCGCGACGTGAACTGGCGAAAAACTTCGGAGCTCAACGCAGAACGAGCGAAGGCGCCAATTCTGGAAGCGAGTTTGCGGGCCAACTAGGCCTGCATGAGTAGCGCCAGCGCCTCGATAGCGGCCTGGCAGCGACACGCCGTTGTGCACCCTAGGTGTCCAGGGTGTGTAACGCGCAAAGGAGAATTGCTCCGCTCCCCGCGTGCCGATTGGCACGAGGAAATTGTTCTCTGTTGCGCCTGCGCTACTGGTTTGCTCTCAATGCATCGACAGCTGTCCGGTAATGCGGATTAACTGGGATTCGCTTGGACGTCTTGGAATTGCGTTTTGAAGAAGGTGAAGCTACTCCTCAACTTTCAACGACCTGCTAAGGCGATCCTCGGCTGCAACGATTCCCGGGCCCTGCGCGACGTGAAGCGCTCGCACGTCGCGAACGCCGATCACGTCGCCAGAGTCCGGGTAAGGCCAGATTAGATTCGCGCAGCTATCGATCGAACTACGGTCCGAGCGTGATCACACCGAATAGACCATTGGCATAGTTATTCGGACCCGCAGTAAAGAAGAGCTGGTTGGGTGCGCCGTTGGGACCGCCGCCCTGCCCGAACTGAAGAGCCCAAATTCCGTCTACCTCGATTGGCTTCCCACTAGCATCGCGAAGCGGCCCGAGGAATTGCCCCGTCTGCGGATTAAATGCGTTAATCCGGCCTCGAGAGATGTTGTTGCTGATTAAAATTGCATTGCTCATCGGACCGAAATCAGAGGGCGCTTGGGCAATCCCCCACGGTGAGTGAAGAGGTCCATGGACCGCGAAGTGTTTGACCAGGGTGCCTCCCGTATCGAACACGTCCACGAATCCACCCTGTGCTTTATTGAGAGCCGTATAAGTTACCCAAATCTGGTCACCGATTGTCTGAATCCCGTATGGTGCGAAGCCTTTCGGGATGCCTGGGTCGCTAAAGGAATGCACGAGTTTGAACGTACTATCGAACACGTCCACCCGGCGATTCGGTCCGTCATCGGCAGCGAACAAGAAAGCTTGCTGCGAACTGTTAACGGCAATGGCTAAGCCTGTGTAGACAGCTCCAAAGCTGGAGCTATCAGCCGCGATGGTGGCATGACTAAGTCCCGTGGTCGGGTCTACACCGTCAACAACGGGATTCCAAGCACTGATGGTCCCGTCCAGAGTGGCAAAAATAAAAACCGCTGCACCGGACTTGTCATTCTCCTTATTCGTAAAGGTGAAGTCTGTTGGGTTCGGGCTAATGTTGCCTACGATGCCGGTCGGAGTTCCCAGGCTTCCCGCAGGGCTCGTGGGTGCAGGGGGAACTGTCACGAACAGATGAATCTGCTGACCAGCCCCAGTATAGAGAGTTGAGAATCCGGTACCATTATCGCTTACCCAGAACGGACTTGTGGGGAGTGCAACAAGGCCCCATCCGTTGACCAGATGTGGGTCTTGAGTTGGCGCCGCTCCGGCCTGGTTGGAGACCAAATCAGTGCGCTTATATTGACCGAAGACAGGTGTTTCGATCATCGACAAACATATGAGCGCGGAAATCACAAATGCACCGCGCGAGAGGGAACGAGCGAGCCTCGACCGCACACTTCGGGAACAGTTCATTAATTGCTCCTGTTTTAGGAATTGGCTGGTTTTGTTAAGCAGTTATTCGACGGCCGTTTTCAGGAACTTGTAGAGTCCTCTGCCCGGGCACGCCAGGCTTGAGGCTCCGAGGGGAATCGGGTATTTGCCCCTGATTCGGTCCGGACCCGAGACTGCTAAACGCTGTTGCATTCGATGATGGGATGTAGCGACCGGTTGCAGACCGATGCGAATTTAATTTCCGCTGCGTCAATCAAGGAAGGATCCGACTGTCGAGCACCCTAACTGTGATTAATCCGATTCTGTTTGGCAGCCGCGTCAGTGGACATCGCCTGCGCAAGTCTTGGCTTTCACGGCAGGTAGAAAGTCGGACGGGACAGGTTCCTTGCCGGTCGAGTTAGGGAGAATGTCCCAACCCGTAAAGGTCACAATCAGATCTTCCTTTGGAAACACCAGCAGGTTCTGCCCGCCGAATCCGCGGCACATCCAGACGTACTCTGTGGAATCCGGCAGTTTGGACAACCACCACTTGAAACCATACTTGAACCGCGCCTCGTCAGTTTGGAAGTAGGGCGTCACAGACTCTTTCACCCATTCACTGGAGACGATCCGCTTGCCGTCCCACATGCCACCGTGCAGATACAAGTAACCGATCTTCGCCAGGTCGCTGCCGTTCAGGTACAAGCCGCCTTCGGTGTCCACCACTCCCAGATACGTGCGCTTCCATTCGTGCCTGATTCCCAGCGGTGCGAACACAAATTTCTGACCGTAGTCGTCAATGTCCTCGCCGGTTTCCTTCTGAAAGATATAGGCAAGCAGTTCCGTGGCGCCGCTGCTGTAGTTCCACACCTTGCCGGGCTCGGCGGCCATAGGCTTGTCGATTACGTATTGCACCCAGTCATCACTGGCTTCCATCAAGCTGGCATCGTTGCGAGGGTCGTCGTACGGCACATCATCCTCACGCCATTCCAAGCCCGCGGTCATGGTCAGCAAGTCGCGCAAAGTCATGCGGCGCTTCCGGTCATCCACGTTTTTCACTTTGGATGTGTCGAAATATTTCAAGACTGGTGTATCCACGCCGGCTTTGAAGTCGCCGCGCTGCATAGCGGCGCCGATAATCACCGAAGTCACTGTCTTGCTCACCGATTGCATGGTGTGCAGATCCGTGCCGTGATAGTAGGGGTGCCAGTATGGATCGAAATAGTTGTACCGCCCCGTCAGCCGAGCATTGAGCGGCCCTCGTTCCCCAGCTTCCTTGCCATAGATTTTTGCGTAGTCGTGCGGGTAGGTGCGCTCAAAAACTTTTTTGCCACACCGGAACACCGCAAAGCTGTCCATCATCTGCGAATATTTCCCCGAGGCCATATCCTTATCCAGACTCAGAAGAACCTGCTCATCCAACCCAACACTGGCAGGGCTGGCGGTCGCCCAGCCCTTGGTCGGCCACAAGTCTTCACCGGCAGGCGCGGCTGCGGGGTCGCCCGCAAGCAGAATGGCCGCAGAAGCCAAGAGCAGGCACACGATAAACGCAAGAAAGAGGGGCTGCTTATTCATTGGGGTTTCCGTCGCACCTTATAGCATAGCGGTAACCGTCGCTAACAGGGCTTCGCCAGGTATCTCTGAGATCGGTGGTGCAAAGAGGATTTCGCAACACCTATCCGGCCCAAGCAGTTCCGGCCCGCCTTCAAAACCTAGTTTCCGGCTACGCGACTAATCGGGAGTTGACATTTTCGTAGGCTAGGGGCAATAACCGACAAAGACAAAATGAGAAATCTTTGGACTACCCGGACGCGAAGGCAATGAGGCATCGACGTGGAAGTCGACCAATAGACCGCCATGTGTAGCCTTCCATGCAGATTCGTTCATTTGATTGCCAATTCAGAAGCCGGATGAAGACACCTCTCAGACTCTTGGTTTCTGGGCACCTGACGAAATCCCTTCTAAACCTCTGGCGGATTCAGCCTATTTCGCAGAAGGTTCCGTTGATTGACGGATGATCTTCGTAGGACTCAAACGCTCTCGGCCGATCACCACGCTCACTCTTGCACTGGCGGAATTTCCGTCCTTGTCCGTAGCCGTCAAGGTGATCACGTGCGACCCGCGAGACATGCCTCGCGCCTTGATTCGTTGACCGCGGCCGAGCAGGCCATCGCGATCAGATGTCCAGGTGAGATTAGCTCCCGAGAGAAGACCATCCTTCACATCGTACGCTCCTCCCAGAAATACAGTTTCCGCTCCTGGCGCAAGCACCTCTGCTTGGGCCGGAGAGAGAATCGCCACGAGAGGCTTTTTCACAGGAACCGTAAATACTCCGTTGGATTCCGCCTCGCTGGTATTCACTCCGTCCGTGGCCCGAACTCGGATCCTCGCCTTCGTCGAACCCGGAAGCAACGCGGCATCCACCGTAACCGAAGACTTCGTTAGCCCCTCGGCAAGCGGAATCCAAGATTTATCTTGTCCGTCGTTATAGAGAACCGTAAACGTCAGCGCCTCTTTGTCGTCATGGCCGGCCTCCCAGCTGACAATGGCCTTATTTCCCCATAACTCGCCGCCCGCCGGACTGATCACCCGGACCCAAGGCTTGTGCGCGCTGACCTCTCGCTTCGCCAAAACTCCTGGCTTTCCCTTTAGCACAATCGTGCGGGTGCCAGATTTCCACGGAACATACTCGCTGAAGCCGAGGGATTTCGACTCGGACAAACGATGAGCATCAAAGTGATATTCGAGCAGGATACGGCCGCCGTTACCAAGAAGCTCCAAAGTGTATTCGCCGGACTTTCCTCGTCCGGATTCAAAAGCCGTCGTCGCGATTCGAAACGGACGAAGCGTGACCTTCCCGTCTGCCCGGATGAGTCCACCGACTAGAAGCTTTTCGGCTGGGGCGGTTCTCGAGGGAGCCACGGCGCGCGCCACCTGTTCAAGCTGCGTGAAGATCGCTTCATACGTATACGGAGATATCCAGCTGAAGGTGTGTTCGGCGGAATCGTTCGGCAGCCCATAGGACATGAAGTCGTGGGCGTGGGGATAGGGTCCCGCCGGCACGGGAATGCCGGGCGGAATGATGAAAGGTGTGGAGTTCCACCATTCGGTTGTCGTGGCCAGACCCGGCTCTCCGATGCTTCCGTGAAGATAGGGGAAGCTCAAGTCTTGCGGGGGCGCCTCGCCGTGTGAATCTCCGGCGTGATCGCGTCCGAAATTGTGGCCAAGCTCGTGAGCCCAATAGCTTCCGTAGAACTCGAAATTCTTGATCGGTATGAGCCCATGTTCCGGAGCCCAGGTATCTGCGTAGGCGACGCTTCCGGGTTCCTCGCCCTTGCCGCCGCAGCCGCAGGGAAGCATGGCCAGCAAGTTCGCCCCCGCGTAGAAATCACTCTGATCTTGCAAGTCGCTTAGAACTCCGTCCAAGTCGCTTATGAAGTCGTCGCCACCGTCGCCGGTGTGCAGATCGCGACCCGTTGCTTGCATGGGAAGAATACGGAGCAGATCGATTCCCGAGCCTTCACCAGGAAAGCTGCCGCCCAACGGATAAACGTTGTTTACCCATTGCAGAATGCCCATGGGGCCGAAGAGAATATCCGCACTCACGGGAGGGCTGGCGAGGCTATAGATGTACGGGGCCAAAATGAGTTTCAATGGGCGGGTGGGTTGAAACGGGAACCAGTATGGAATCCCAAGTTGGTCCAGATTGCAACCGTCACACGGCAGGCTGGACTCCTGGCCTTCCATGGAGAGGTTTGAAATTTCGAAATGAAGCGTCCCGTATGCATACCAGTCCGGCGGAAGGACAAAATTCAGGCTCGCGGTCAAATCGAGGCGCTCGGGTTGAAAATTCTGATTGGAAGTCACCGTGATGCTGTTGCTTGAATTCAAGACGCCGAACGGCGTCGCCTGGCCCGGTTTCGTCGCGACAATCTGTCCGGCCACCCCGTTAATCACGGTGGTTGGCCCTTCCAGGCTCAGATAGACGCGAATCAACGTGGGCTTCCCTGCAACCAGCGGAACGGAATCACGGACGTCTTGGGTGACCTGATTGACTTCCATGCCCAAGACTTTGAAGCGCGTGCCAGGCGCAATCGGGTTGAACAATACCGTTCTGCTTTGTTGCACTGAACCGAAGCAATCCGTCGCCGTGACGGTCACTGTGTTCGTGCCGGGCGTGAGAGAGTCGAACACGCTGATCGGTCCGAGGTTGCCTCCGTTCCGTGACAAAAGTTCACTCAATAGATCCGTGGTCGTGTTGACGCCGCCGTTCGTCACCGTCATCGTCGCGGTGTCAAGTGGGATTGGCGTCAGTACCGCACCCTGCAGCGTAAACAGGTTTACCTGAACTACCTCGCCGTTCGGCGGTTCCGTGAGCGCTACAAGGGGGGCTTGTTGTGTGGTGCACGGCGGTGCAGATCCAGTCGTGTCGAACTCCACATCGTCGATGACCAAGGAGTTGTTGAATATCCCGCCCACGGAGGAGAGCGTCACCAAGACTTCCACGATCGCCGGCGTCGCGATGTTGATTTCGAGTGGTGTTTGGACGGGAATCGGGGTATTGCTCGCTGGGAGCACGGCCGAGGTTTGGCTCACCATCGCCCCATTCTGATCGAGCGCTTGCATCACGACGGTTGTCGCCTGGCTCAGAGGAGACGAGTATCCCACCCACACTTTCACATGTTTTTGCGCGGTGGTGAAACTAACGATTAACGGAGTCGTGCAGAACTCCGCGGCAAAACAGAGTTCGATGGCTTTTGTGCCGGAATGCGCAAAGCCTGGACTCTGAGAATAGTCACGGGCGAGCGGTCCATTGAAGGTCACGCCCTGGTTGGCGTACTGGTTCAACACCGTGACGGAGGTCTGCAGGTTCTCGAAATCAATCACCGTCTGTCCGGATGCCGGCATCGAGCATCCGAGCGCAACTAGACACCCCGCCAAGAAAGTGAGCCATTTTGCAGTTGGTAGCCCCACAACACACCGTAGCCAAGTATCGCCGTTCATAAGTACCCTCCGCTGATGGCCAAGACTGGATAGAGCTGAAACTGCCGCCGGCACAGGCAGCATAGCCGGGTAGGTGCACCGAACCGCCGGGTGCGACTGACGTTTGCGTTAGTTAATAGTGACGAGAGAGGGCGGATCGTTTCAACGCGATTGCGCGACTTATCAAGACTTCTAAAGATTATCCGACGGTTCTATCGCGAGCTTATGCCGCGAAGCAAAGCGGTCAGATCCGCCGCCCATCTGCGCCTTTGATGGAGGCTACGCCGGAATTTCCGGCACAGCTGCTAGCAGCGCTACCGTGTAAGGATGTTCCGGTGCCGTAAGAACTTTGTCCGCGGCGCCAATCTCCACGAACTTCCCCGCCTGCATCACCGCCACCCGCGTCGCCAGCTGCGCCACCACCGGCAAACTGTGCGAAATCAAGATCAGCGTGAGCGAAAATTCGCGCTGCAGTCGCGCCAGCAGCTCGAGAATCTGCGCACCCACCGAAACGTCCAGCGCCGAGACCGGCTCATCTGCGATCACAAGCTCCGGACGCAAAATCAGCGCTCGTGCAATCCCAATGCGCTGCCGCTGACCGCCCGAAAACTCGTGAGGGTAGCGGTCGAAAGCCTCCGCACCGATTCCCACTGCCTGCAAAATTTCAATCGCGCTTTCCCGGCGCTTTGCGCGCGATAGCCCCGGCTCATGAATCGCCAACGGCTCTCCGACGATTTCCCCCACCTGCATCCGCGGATTCAACGATGCAACCGGATCCTGAAACACCATCTGCATCCGGCGCCGCAGCCCTCGCAATTCAGCGCCACGCGCCGCCAGCAAGTCTTCACCGCGGAAAAATATCTCCCCGGAATCCGGCTCGATTAGGCGCAGCAGCATCCGTGCAAGCGTCGTCTTGCCGCAGCCCGATTCGCCCACGATCCCCAGCGTCTCGCCGCGCGGCACCGAAAAGCTCACTCCGTCCACTGCCACTGCGCGATGCGACGATTGCAGGAACGCGCCGCTTGATGCCGAATATAGTTTTCGCAGGTTGCGGGCTTCGAGGATAACTTCGGCTTCGGTCGAAGGCACGGATGGCGTCATCCGATTTTCTCAGCGGAGAAGAAGACGACCGTGCTGACCATGTCGATCTCGGGGAGCCCGTCGCTTCCGGTTGGACTTGTGAGGCTGTAGCGCGGATGGAATGCCGCGAGATCGTCAGGGATGGTCAACTCCATCAGCCGCCGCGTTTCGACGTACTCGGGGTCGCCGGCTTCGCGGCCGGCGTTGTGCATCCATTGATCGAACGTTGCCGCATACTCCTCGACGTGCATGCCGGTGATGCGCAGGTGATGTGCGGCGAAGAGGAACGCGAACTCGCTGCGCGCCAGCGTTCGCACATGGGAAGGGTCACGAACGCGCTCGATGCGGTCGTGCATTTCGGCGCTGCGCGGATCTTCCTGCGCGAAAATGTCAATGATTCCGGCCCTGCCGCCACGCTTCAACACGCGCGCCATCTCGCCGATCACGCGCCCCGGTTCCGGCACATGGTGCAAAGCGTAGCTCGAGAGAGCGACGTCGAGCGACTCATCCGGGAACGGGATGTCCTGCGCGTTGCCCAGTGCAAACGCGATGTTGCGGGCATTCGCCTCACGCGCTGTTCGCTGCGCCACGGCGAGCATTGCCGGGGTCAAATCGAGCCCCGTAATCCAGCGGACATGCCGCGCGAACGCCAGCGCGAGAGCTCCCGTGCCGCTTGCGAGGTCCACTGCCCAATCGCTTTTCTTCGCTGCGACCATTTCAGCCAGAATTTCCGCTTCAACGGCGCGCGTCTGCATCACCGCATTGCCAAAAACCTCGGCGGTGCGCGTAAATCGATCGCGTACGATTGCCTGCTGCTGGTCTTGGTCCAAATCTGCCATTCAAACCTGCCCCGCTAAGATAAAAACCGCCATTACTAAGCAAGAATACACCGGGCCCGATGGTCACGTGCGCCCACTTCCCTAAGCTCAGGCACAGCCGAATCGCACTCCGGCACATGAATGTCACAACGAGGACCGAACGAGCAACCCGGCGGCAGCGCGTTGAGGGCCGGGACTGTGCCGCGAATCGGAGTGAGCTTGCCGCGCTCGAGGCGCGGCGCCGCGCGGAGCAGACCTTCCGTGTACGGATGACGCGGATGGCGCAACACTTCGGGCGTGGGGCCTTCTTCAACGATGCGGCCGGCGTACATGACCATCACGCGATCAGCAATCTGCGAGACAACGCCCAGATCGTGCGTGATGAAAAGCATCGAGAGCTGCAGTTCGCGTCGCAACTGCGCGAGCAGTTCTAGAATCTGCTTCTGGACGGTGACGTCGAGCGCCGTGGTGGGCTCGTCCGCAATCAGAATGCGCGGACCAGGCGCGAGCGCCATCGCGATCATCACGCGCTGCCGCAACCCGCCCGAAAGCTGATGCGGATACTGTCGCGCCCGCCGCTCTGGTTCGGGCACAGCCGCGCGCTTCAGGGCGTCGATCACTCTTCGGTGGATTTCGGTGGCACCGGCTGAGGAGTCATGGACGCGAATTGCCTCTTCCACTTGCGCGCCGACACGCATCACCGGATCGAGCGCCGTCATCGGCTCCTGAAAAATCATGGCGATATCGCGGCCGCGCATCTTGCGAAGCTCTTCGCGCTCAGCCGTGATGAGATTCATGCGGCTGCCATCGTGCGTTTCGAGCCAAGCTTCGCCGCTGCGACGCGCGCCGGGAGGCTCGAGGCCAATCAGAGCGAGGGACAGCATCGTCTTGCCAGAACCCGACTCGCCTACGATTCCGAGTGTCTCGCCCTCAGCGAGCGAGAATGAAACGTCGTTGACCGGGCGCACCCACCCGGTTTCGGTGGGTAGTTCGACCGTAAGTCCACGAATCTCGAGTCGAGTCGCAATCGCGGTCACCATAACAACATCATAGGACGCGCTCGTGTTTCGTGGCGAAATTTTGCGTAGTGAATTGTGAAGATTTTGGGCGGTCAGCGATTGGCTATTGGGATAACGAAGCGAAGGGCGGTGTGCGTGCTCGAGAAGCTGCAAACTTTGTTGTCGGTTAGGCCTGAGGCTTTGCCGGCCGTGATTACATCGAGCTCGCGTATGTCTTGACGGCCTTTGGGGTAGATCACCCAGATTCCGCCATTTTTGGTGATTGATTTACGCAGTTGCGCGAGGCGGGCTAAATCTTTTTTCTGCTCAGCGTTGAAGAATATCAAGTCGATGTCGGCGGCCGGCTTGCGTTCGGCGAATTCGGGATTGAATGGCTGGATGTCGTTGATGAAGGCACCGTCCGTTACTCCGAGGATTTGGATTTTCTGGTCTGGCTTGACGCCAAGTTTGTCGAGAAGTGAGCGGTGCGAATAATCGCGCTCGGGTGGGCGCGGTTTCGATGAGGTTTTGCGCGGCATCGGTTAACTGTATCATTTCAATTTTGAAGTGTGACTTGCTCGCCGAACTTTTCGCCGAGAGACTTCATGTAGGAATCTAGAGTGCTGGCGTAGCCGAAAATGAAACGGGCCATGAAACGGAAGATCGGGTTGTTGACGTAGCCATCTTCCGTGATGCGCATCACGGAACCACTGGATGTGGGCGTAATCTCCGTGGTCCACGTGCCGCCCCAGGGCAAATTGGGATCGGCAATGCGCGTGACGAGGCGACGCGGCGGGACCGCTTCGGTAACCTGCAATGGAATCTTCATGCCGTTCGATTCGATTTCCGTCCAGCCGGGATAGCCGTTGAGAGACTGGAAGGGTTCGACGCGCGCGACGCCTTTGATCCAGGCGGGGAATTTTTCGTAGTCCATGATTGTTTGCCAGATTGCTTCAGGCGGCTGGTGATAAGTGGCCTGGCGCGAAACTACGTGCTGCTTCGGGAGAAGCGCGCCGATTACGACGACGAGTAGTGCGATCGCAACCACAACTCCGAGAATGCGGAGAATCCACTTCATGGCGGCTCCTGGATACGCTATGGGTGATGGCTGAATTCGTGGGGCGGATTCTATCGCAGTTTACGGCGGCGAGGGGTTGGCAGATAATGCGGCGCGGACGATACGAACGAGGCCGGCGAGCCGGGCGTCACAGAGAACGCAGAAGAATTGTGGCAGACAGCAAGCGAGGTTTGATCTAACGTCGTTTTGTGGGCAGCATCCTGCCATTAAGTGACGCGGAGCAAAGTCAACCCCTGCCGGTCTGAAGACCGGCGCTACAAAGTCAACACCCGCTGGCAGTAGCCGGCGAGGAGAATCGTAGATGCTTCCTGGCCTAAGAGCTGCGCTTAACTACCATCCGATGTTTGTGCATTTCCCGATTGTGTTGTGGCTTGCGGCGCTTTTGTTTCAGGTGCTGGCTTTGTGGCGGTCGAGCGACGAGATGCAGCGGGTCGCGGCTTGGATGTTGTATCTCGGAACGCTAGCAGCGATCGTGACGGTGCTCACCGGGCTTGCCGCAGAAAATTCCGCCCCGCCGGGCGATGCAATGCGAGCGGTGGGCATCCACGAAACGCTGATGCTCGTTTCAACGAGCCTGGCTCTAGCGCTGTGCATTTTCGCATTCCTCGCGCGGAAGAATTTCACATTGCAACTGCGCAAACTGATGCTGCTGGGACTGGCCGTTCTCGCAGTGCTTCTGACGATTGGGGCCGATCGCGGCGCGCAGTTGGTGTACGGATACGGAACCGCCGTGAATTGGACCACGGCGCAGGAACAGAAATAGGATGCCTGCGGCCAATCCTCGAGTGAACACGACGGCTCCGAATCGCAGCGCGCTGGTTGGATTCGCGATTGGAATTGTAGTGGTACATTTCGCGATCAATGTGGCCCACGGAATTACACACCAGCATCTGGCGATTGGGGTCAATGCCTTTCAAAAGGCTTTCGTGGCGGCTGTGATTGTGGTTGCGCCGTTTTGGGCGGCTTATCTGATCTGGAAGCGCAGTATGCGTGCGGGAGGAGCGCTGCTGGCTCTTTCGATGGCAGGCGCGCTGGTTTTTGGCGTTTATTATCACTTCATTCTGCCGGGTCCCGACCATGTGACACACATTAACCTGCCCATTTCACTCGATATGCGAGACATCTTCGACGTGTCGGCGGTGCTCCTGGCGCTTTTCGAATGTCTCGGCGTGCTGGCGGGCGCTCGAATTTTTTCGAAATCCTGAGCAAGAATTCGTACATCCTATGGGTGCCCGCCCATTCGTAAACCCTGGGGAGAGCTACGTTGAAAGTCTTTATCGCAGGCGCAACCGGAGTTCTGGGCAAACGGCTGATACAACAATTTCGAGACCGAGGACACAGCGTAATCGGAATGGCGCGCAGCACGGAAGACGAAAATACGATTCGCAAGTTTGGCGGAGAGAGCCGGCACGCGGATCTATTTGACGCAGATTCGCTGGCGCGAGCTGCGGAAGGCGCGGACGTGATCGTACATGCGGCAACCGCGATTCCAACGAAGACGAAGCCGCGGCCGGAAGATTGGAAGACCAACGATCGCATCCGGCGCGACGGCACGCGAGCGCTGGCGCAAGCTGCACGGCGAGTGGGCGCGAAACAGTTTCTGGTGCAAAGCATCACGTGGGTAGCGAGGCCGGAAAACCAGTCGGCATTCGACGAAGATTCGGCCCCGCATACCGATCTCATCACACGCTCGACGGTGGAAATGGAAACGATCGCGCGGGACGCGGCGAATAAAGAGGGATTCAAGGCGGCGATTTTGCGCTGCGCCTGGTTTCACGCGCCCGATGCGGCACACACGCGCTATTTCGGGGCGCAACTTCTGGCGCGCAAACTTCCAATCATCGGTAAAGGTGATGCCATGTGGCAATGGGTGCATGTGGACGACGCGGCCTGCGCTTTCGTAACGGTCGCGGAATCCGGAAGGGGAGGTCTGTGGCACGTGACGGACGATCAGCCGGTGAGCGCGGGCGCGTATTTGGCAGGATTTGCGCAGCGGCTAGGCGCGCCAGCACCACGACACGTTCCGGCATGGATCGCGAAGGTTCTGGCGGGACCAGTGGTCGTGAATCTGATGACCGCGTCCACACGGACTTCGAATGCGCGGTGCCGGCGGGATTTCGACTGGCAGCCGCGATTCCCGAGTTACCGCGAAGCACTCGACCAGATCGTAGGTGAATGGCGAAACGAGAATTTTCTGGGGCTAAGAGGCAGAATCGCCGCGTGAGAGCACGGACAGTCGAGCTCTCACTCGGACTCGGCTGCAGATGAAATCTAAATCAAAGGTTGTTTTGAAGGAGGTCGAACGGCATGAGAGCCGACATTGTCCCTGGCGCAATATTCCCCGATTACGAGCTGACCGATCACACTGAAAAACGGCGCAAGCTTTCTGAGCTGCAGGGGCCCGATCCGATGATCCTGGTGCTGAGCCGGGGAGGATTTTGTCCGAAGGATCGGCGCCAGGCGGAAGGCTTGGTCCAACTTCACCACGAGCTGGAAGTGGGTTATTGCCGGCTGGTGACGATCAGCACCGATAACATACTTTTGACCAATGAGTATCGCACCGGCGTCGGCGCTCATTGGACCTTTTTGTCCGATCCGGGGCGGAAGGTTCAGAAGGATCTCGATATCGCCGAATACACGGACTCCGATCACAACCCGATGATCCCGCATGTGATCGTGCTCGAACCGGGTTTGGTGATATTCAAGATTTACAACGGCTACTGGTTTTTTGGCCGGCCGACGGTCGAAGAGCTTCGACAGGATTTGCGTGCTGTGCTGAAAAAGTGCCGACCGGACTGGGACATCACCAAGCCCGAACTGAAAGCTGCCTGGGAACGCGGAGAACGTGATGGGTTTTATCCGTATCGCGGGAAAACCTACGGGCAGGTGTTTCGGGAGCAGCAGTAGACGGAATCGTCTGTGCGGCAAATAGTGGCTGGAATCTCGAGAACTTTTCGGATCTTGAAGTAGAATCGCCGCGTGAGGCAGGAAACGATTGTTCTTTTTAGGCCGGTCGGACAAGAAGAACTCGAACTGATTCGATCGAGCGGTTTTAGAGAGTTTCCGGCGAGGCTTCCGGGACAGCCAATTTTTTATCCCGTGATCAACGAGGAGTATGCTCGGCAAATTGCGGACCAGTGGAATGCCAAGCGAACCGCGTCGAGGCGTGGCTATGTGACGCGCTTCCAAGTCCGGAAGCAATTCCTTGACAAGTATGAAGTGAAGAAGGTCGGAAGCTCCATCCATCAGGAGTACTGGATTCCAGCAGCAGATCTGGTTGAATTCAATCACAACATTGTCGGACAAATTGAGGTCATCGCGGCATTCGGAGATCAAGACGTATGAAAAAACCGAAAGAGACGAAACGTTCGAGCGATGAAGCGGTAAAGGCCAAGACGGGGAAAGTGTGGGCGGAGTGGTTCAAGATTCTCGACAAGGCGGGCGCGAAGAAGTGGGCGCATAAGGAAATTTCGGCTTTCTTGCGCGACAAGCACAAGGTCGGCGCCTGGTGGTGCCAGATGGTGGCGGTAGGCTATGAGCACGAGCGCGGTTTGCGGCAGAAATTCCAGAAATGCGACGGTGAATTCAGCGCTTCGGGGAGCCGGACCATGGCGGCGCCGCTGGCGAAGGCTTTCGCGGCGTGGACGGATGAGAAGTTGAGGAACCGCTGGCTGCCGGATGCAAAAATTGAAATCACGTCGGCGACGCCTGGAAAATATGTGCGGGCGAAATGGGATGGGGATTCTCGGGTGGCAGTAGGCTTTTACAGCCGAGGCCCGGGGAAAACTCAAGTGGCCGTGGACCACGGTAAACTGCCCAACTCGAGAGAATGCGCAAAAATGAAAGTTTTTTGGTTTGAAGCGTTGAACCGTCTCGAGAGAACTCTAGAACACTGACGAATGCGAATGAACTCGAAGAAACCTGAATCGCCCAATATCGACATCCTCATAGCACCGGCCCATCCGAAGTGGAATCCGCGCCCAATTGCCGGCCTGCAGGTGCTCGAAGCCCCTGCGCTTGCGCGGTTCAACTGGCTCGTCCACGGCTTCAGCACCAGACTGGGCGGTGCGAGTGAGTTGATAACGGCGCGCGGCGGCCAAGACACTTGCGAAAAAGTGCTCAATCTGGGGTTCACGGACTGGGACAAGAGCGAGCGTGTTCGTGACAACCGCGAGAAATTCTTCCAGGCAATCGGTGCGGGCAAAATGCGCGTTGTCGCAATGCGGCAGATTCACTCCGACGTCGTCCATGCAGTTGCGCATGTAGTCGCTCATGAAGTTCACGCCGCGAACCAGCAGCCAAGGGAGGCCGAATTATCAGGAACCATTTCATCCGATGCGCCCCCGCAGGGCGACGCTCTCATCACGCGCGAGCCGGGCGTCCTGCTTGTAGTTCAAACCGCCGACTGCGTCCCAATCCTGCTCGCCGATCCTAAGAGCCGCGCGATCGCTGCAATTCATGCCGGATGGCGCGGCACGGTTCGCCGTATTGCGGCAAAAGCGCTGGGCCGCATGCAAATGGAGTTCGGCACGAATCCGAAAGATGTGATCGCTGCGCTCGGCCCCGGCATCGGCCAATCGTGCTATGAAGTGGGCAGCGAAGTAGCCGCGGAATTCCAGGCACAATTTCCGAAAGCGCGCGAATGGTTCGAAGGCCCCTTCGACCAACTGGCGGACAGCGACAACGATCCCAACTGGCTCCCCTGGCTCACGATGAAACCGCCCGGCCATGCGCCACCGCCGCCTCGCGTGCACCTTGACTTGATTGCAGCCAACCGCGCCATTCTCGAGGAGGCAGGGATTCAGGCGCGGAACATCTCTTCTTCCGACCTGTGCACGGCGTGCCGCAGCGATCTCTTCTTCAGCTTCCGCAAAGAACGCACCACGGGCCGCATGATGGCCGCCATCGGCATTCGCTGACAAGATTTCGAGCCTGGGATTTTTTACTGCCGCGAAATCTGGGTGAGATTCGACGCTGCGCCTATTTCCATCAGCGCCAACTGCCCGCAGGCAGCCATCACGTCCTGCCCGCGCGAGTAGCGCACAAACGCTCGCACGTCCTTGTCAGCCAGAATCTTGCGAAACGCTTCGATACGCGCAGGATCGGGTTTAGCGTAAGGCAGATCGCCGGGATTCCACGGGATGAGATTTACTTTCGCGCGCAGATTCGCAAGCAGCTTCACCATTCGCCGCGCGTCGTCGGGCGAATCGTTGAATCCGCCAAGCAATACGTATTCAAACGTCAGGTGCTCCCACGGCCGCAGCGGATAATCGCGGCACGCCTCCAGCAGCGCCTCAATCGGATATTTTCGATTAATCGGCATGATTTCATCGCGCTGGTCGTTCGATGAAGCGTTTAGGGAGATGGCGAGCTTCGGCCGTACTTTTTCTCGCGCGAGGCGTTCGATGCCCGGAACGATTCCGCTCGTCGAAAGCGTCACATGCTTCGGCGAAATGGCCATGCCGTTGGGATCGAGCAGGATGCGCAATGCGGCCATTACCGGATCGAAGTTCAAGAGCGGCTCGCCCTGGCCCATCAGGACAACGTTTGTTTGCGGCTTGAGCGCCGCGCGATTCTCTTCGAGCGCAATCAGCACCTGGCCGATAATTTCGCCGGCGCTCAGGTTGCGGATCAGGCCGAGCGTAGCCGTCAGACAGAAATGGCAATCGACGGCGCATCCGGCCTGCGTTGAGACGCAGATCGTCTGGCGGTTTTCTTCTGGCATGAACACGGTCTCGATCGTCGCAGGTGTCAGCGAGCGGGCGGTCTTCTCTGAATCTTTGGCCGCCGAATCCTGAGCGACCGCATCAAGCGCTAGAACATAGCGAATCGTGCCGTCATCGGAGCAGTGCTTGCGGATGATTCGCGGCAGTTCAATGGCCGCTCCGCGTGACAGACGATCGCGCAATTTCGCGGGAAGATTCGTCATACCCTCGAAACCAAAGCGCCGCTCGGCATAGAGCGCGTGATAAATTTGCGCCCCGCGATAAGCGGGCTCGCCAAGGGATTCAAGAAACGCGCGCAGCTCTTCCGGAGATTTTCCCAGCAAGTTGCAAGGGCCAGCGAACGCGGATTCGGCGGTCTGCGATGCCATCTTAATTTTGATGATAGCACGCGCATATTCGCGATTTTTATCCACAGCGCGAAACGCAGAGAGATATAATGAAATGTTTGGAATGGTTCTTTGTGCGCGCTGGAGGTGAACGCGATGAAACAAGTAATGATGGAACAGCTGACAATCGACGAATGGACAAAACAGCTCTGCGCCATTCCCAAGCAGGATTTCACGATTCCGCGTGTGCTGAAATTTGCGCGAGAGAAAGCGATTCGCCCGGAAACTCTGGCACCCTATCTTTTCTACGCAAAGAGCCACTACACCCGGAATCTCATCTACAAGTGCGAGCTGTTCGAAGTGCTCGCGATCTGCTGGAACGTGGGCCAGGTCAGCCGGATTCATAATCATCGCGACCAGAATTGCTGGATGGTGACGCCTATTGGCCGGCTGCGGGTCCAAAATTTCCGCGTCGAGAATCGCGACGCATCGCACGGCGCTTGCAATCTTATTCCCACCGATTCCTACGACATGGACGCCACCCACCCCGCCGTTGTTGCTCCCGAAGAGCCGGTGCACCAGGTGCTCAACCTTCCCGAATTCGGCGCACAAGCGACCAGCGTTCACATTTATTCCTATCCGTATGCGAGCTGCGAGGTGTATTCGATGGAGCGCGGGTCGTACGCGGACGTTCCGCTGCACTATTCGAGCGAGTATGGCAAGTTGTCGCCGGATGAGAAATTGATGTAGTGCGCAGGACCGGAAAGTGACAGTTTTTGTCGTCGCAACTGCAGCCACTAGGTTGCCGCAAAAAGCTGTTTTCCGGACTTTTGAAGCAAGAATCTGAATGGAAACACCGCGCCGGGCCGCCAGTGACTTCGCGGCGTGCGCATGCGAAAATTTGGCTCCTAACTTCCAGGAAAATTGATGGCTGAGACGAAAAACTCGGTTCAAAAAGAAGTGCTGCCAAACGGACTCGTGATTATCACCGAGCCGATGGAGCACATGCATTCGGTTTCGGTGGGAATCTGGCTGCGCGCGGGATCGCGCCGCGAGCCAGCGGAACTTAACGGCATCTCCCATTTTATTGAGCACATGGTGTTTAAGGGCACCGCGCGGCGCACGGCGGAGGACATCGCACGCGAAGTGGACAGCGTGGGCGGAATGCTCGATGCGTTCACAGCAAAAGAAATGGTCTGCTTTAATACGCGCGTGCTCGATGAGCATCTTCCAAAAGCGTTCGATGTGGTTGCAGACATGGTGCTCGAACCAAAATTCGCGAACGAGGATATCGACAAAGAAAAATCCGTCATCCTCGAAGAAATCCGGATGACGCAGGACAATCCCGAAGACCTGGTTCACGAGCTTTTCACGCAGAATTTCTGGACGCCCCACGCGCTCGGGAAGCCGATCCTTGGCACGCCCGAAACAGTTTCGTCATTCACGCGAGAGACGCTCGACAGCTGGTTTCGCCACTGGTACGCACCGAATCATCTGGTGATCACCGCGGCCGGACGCCTGACCCATCAGCAGCTTGTGGATTTGGTCAGCGAGCGGTTCGCAAAGCTTGTGCCATCATCGAATGGCGCAGCTGATTCGGTTCCTGTCGCTGCTCCTCACATCACGCAGCGCACGAAGCACGAACTCGAGCAAGTGCACATCTGCATCGGCGTGCCGGCGTTGCCGATGACGGACGAGCGCCGCTTTGTAGTTTCCGCGCTCAACAACGTGCTGGGCGGCGGCATGTCTTCACGCCTGTTCCAGAATATTCGCGAAAAGCAGGGCCTGGCGTATGCGATTTTCAGCGAGATGAATTCCTACCGCGATTCCGGCTCTTTTTCGGTGTATGCGGGGACATCACTCGATAATGTTTCGCAGGTAGTTCGCTCAGTGCTCGATGAATTCCGCCGGATCAAGGATGAACCGCTTCCGGAAGAGGAGTTGCGCCGCGCCAAGGACCATCTGAAAGGCGCCACGCTGCTTGCATCGGAAGGCACCGGGCAGCGGATGAACAGCCTGGCTCGCTATCACATGTATTTCGACCGCTACTTCTCGCCCACCGAACTGATTGCGCTGCTTGAAAAAGTGACGCCTGAAGACGTTCAGAAAATCGCGCAAGGATTCTTTCAGCCTGAGCGCATTGCCGCAAGTGTCGTTGGCAACCTCGACGGCTTCGAACTTACCCGCGAGCATCTCACATTCTAAGATCCCTAATCGTAGGCTTTCACTGATGGCACGGACCAGGTGTGTGCGCCGCGGGCGGGTCTGAGACCCGCCCCTACTGCGCGAGCCGGCGCCCAACAGTGCTTCGGACTGTGATGCGTAATAGAAACGGCTGCTGCGCGGGTTCATGTTGACCTGCAGGCGGCAGTTTGCCATTATCCATTGCGAAGCTGGTGCGGCGAGGGCATGCCCAGCGGACGGAGGAGCGCATCGCGTTCCGCATTTCGATTCTAGCTTCGGGCAGTGCGGGCAACTCCACGTTGCTTGAGACCGAACACACCGCTCTCCTCATCGATGCCGGGCTTGGTAAGAAAGAAATGTTGCGGCGCTTTGAAGCGCTGGGCCGGCAGAAACCCGACCACCTCGACGGCATCCTGATTTCCCACGAACACTCCGATCATTCGAACGGTCTCGGCCAGCTGCAGCGCGAATGGAAATGCCTGGCGTTTCTTACCGAGCCGACGCACCGCGTAATCCAGCAGATGCTCAAAGATCAGGGCATCAAGAAAACGATTGATCATGTGCAGTACGTGCATCCCGGCGAGAAATTTGAAATTGGCGATATTGAAGTCACACCGTTTGCGATTCCGCACGACGCATCCGATCCCGTGGGCTATTGCTTCAAGGCTAATGGAATCAAGGTAGCCATCGTTACCGATCTAGGCTATCTGCCCGAACTTGTGAAACACCATTTGCGCGAAGCCGATTTTTTGATTCTGGAATCGAATCACGATCTCGAAATGTTGAAGGTGGGGCCTTATCCGTGGCACATCAAGCAGCGGGTGATGAGCCGCACCGGGCATCTCTCGAATGCCACCGTGAGCGATTTCCTGGCGGATTGTGAAGTGTTTGACGGGCTTGCGCGGCATCTCGTTCTGGCGCATCTTTCCGAACAGAATAACAATCCTTCTGTAGCGCTTATTTCCGCTGAGGAAGCGCTGGCGCGGCGAGCCAGTTTGTTTGGCTTCCATGGCACATTGCATATTGCCTCGCAGCATTCTCCGCTTGGGCCGTTTGAGCTGTAGCCTCTCGCAAAAACACAGATAAGAACGAGTTCGTGGGTTGGGCAAGCGTCTTACGTCGTGCTGTGTTTTGGTGCTACTGAATGGCGAAAGAACGCAGCCGCGATGCTTGCCAAGAATTGGTGAGTTTTGCCGCGTTTATGCGTGGGCGCAGGCTGAAGCCTACGCTACCGGGATTCTTCGCGGCGCGAGAGATTCTGGTAGAACATGTCGTGCATCTGGCGGGTGGTGCCGCTTTCCAGGTTGGCGTGGCGGACGATGGCCGTGCGCGCGTCGAATAGAGTTTCTGGATTCACTGCGATGCCCGGCGCTACTTCGATTTGAACTAGGTCAGTGCCGCGGTTCTGTGCTCCGGCGATTTCGCGCAGGCCCTGGCACTGGTAGCAAACGCCGGCTTTGTTGATCAGCGCGCAGAGGCCATCGAAAGCCTGTGTCATTTTCGCGCGCGCATCGGAAAGGCGATGCCGGAAGATGGGTTCGGAGATGCGCAGGATGGCCGCTGCTTCCTGGTTCGTGAATTCGAGAACTTCTTTCAGCATCACTGCTGCTTGCTCTTCAGGCTCGAGCGAACGCGCGATACACGAAAAGCAGAATGCGATGTGCTCGCGGATTTCATAGACGAAGCCGGGCGAGCTCATCAAATCGCGCAGACCTTCGACCTGTTCGGGATGCTCAGTGGTTTCCTTTTCCCCGATCAGCTGCGCTTCCGCGCGCCAGCGTTTCCGCTTCCGCAAGTGGTCGAGACAGGCATGCGTGGCGATACCGAAAAGCCAACTCTTGAAGCGCGCTTCGCCGCGATAGCTGCGAATATCTTCGAGCACGCGTATGAAAACGTCCTGAAGCAGATCCTCGGCATCCTGCCGCAAGGTAACCATCCGATAGATGTAGCCGAAAAGCGGTTTGCGCCAGGGCTCAACGAGCGAGCCGAATGCGGCGCGATCGCCCTGCTGCGCGCGCTCGACGAGTTTTAATTCTTCGTCCAGCTTTTCTGGCGGTGGAGGCGAAGGCTGAAAGAGATTCGACACGGTACTTTTCTCCTGGGACTATGTCCCCCAATTCACGTCGTGCGAGCCGCGACAGTCTACACCTAGGGTTACAGTCTGCCGCAGCCCGCAAGAATCGTGAAAGCCGGAACTAGGATTTCATCAGCACCTGGCAAAGCTGCAAGCGATTGCCGGAAGGATCGCGGAAGATGGCGAGCTTCACCATGCCGGGAATTTCTTCCGTCTTGCCTTCGAATTTCACGCCACTCGATTCGAGGCGCTTGCGTTCGCGTTCGATATCATCAACGCGCAGGACGATCGTCGCGCCATGCTCTTTCGGCGTGTATTGTCCCGTCGAGATGCCGACGGCCGCTTCGTCCTGGCCGCCGCCATTGAATTCTGCCCAACCATCTATTTCAAACGATTTCTTGAGGCCGAGGACGCTGCCGTAGAATTTCTTGGCCTGCTCGAAATCGTTTACGTTGAACCATGCGACTGATAGCTTCATTGTAGGTCTCCTCGATTGAATTTGTGCTGCTGGAAGCTATGTCGTTCGGCGGCCAGATTTCCGCCAAATAGCAGAAAAGAGATTAGTTAAAGCAGAATACATTCGAGCTAAGCAGGAGTTCAAACCGCAATCTAGAAAAACCACGATGAGGACGGCGACGCGCCCGGGCGGCTCCTGCGAATTTTGAACGAGCTTTTGCCGCGAACCCTCCCGGATTCTTCGACTTCGTGTTGTACCTCCGAATGACAAAAATTTGACTCGCCGTGCATTGATGATTCGGATTGATCCGCGGAAAGTGGTAACAGCCCGTGAGTTTAGATTTCAGTGCGATTCACGGGTGGACGCCGGTGAGTTTCCACACCGTCGTTCGCAGCAAATCGAAACGAAAAGGAGGAACCCATGAAACCGAAACTCTATGTGTTAGCCGCGGCATTGGTGCTTTTCGTTGCGGCAACCGGCACCAGCTACGCTCAACAGTACCCGTTGTCAGTGAAAATCCCCTTTGCATTTCAGGCGGGAGAACACACGCTGCCGGCAGGTGAATATGTCGTGGACTCCGCTGTCAGCGGAACGCGGGTGATCCAGCGGCTTCGTCAAGTAGACGGCAATGCGGTGATGATCGTCATGACGACGCCAGTCGAAGCCAGGGACGGACGTACGGAACCTGCGCTGGTATTCAACTGTTACGGACAGACCAAGTTCCTATCCCAGATTTGGACAGGAAATAACGAAGGACTGGAACTGTTCAAGTCCAATCGTGAGAAGCGTGCCGCAATCGGAGAAGGAGGACGCGAAATTGCACTGCTTCTGCAACCAACAGGCGTCAGGCCGTAACTTTTGCCGCCATGTTGCGTCGAGTTCATTCAACGAGATTCGCGCACGCTTGGCGGGCATCCGAGAAACTTCAACCGAAAAGCGAATGGGAGCCGGAGTCCTGGGTTTCGGCTTTCCATTCGCTTTCAAGTTGCCGAAACGAGATATTTGCGGTTCGCAAGAAACCCCCGCCATAAACAGATATAATCCGTCCGCATGATTCCGCCTTCCTATAAACCGAAAAAGAAATTCATGGAGCTGGCCATCGCCGAGGCGAAGCGCGCCGGCGATCGAGGAGACTATCCAATCGGCGCGGTGATTACGCGGCTCGTGGGCAAGCGCGAAGTGGTGATTGCCAACGCCGGCAACCGGGTAAAAACTTCGGGCTCGAGCATCAAGCACGTTGAACTCGAAACGCTGAAATACGTGTCGAGCGGCTACGGGCGCTACCTATCCGACTTCGTTCTCTACTCGACGCATGAGCCGTGCGCGATGTGCGCCGGAGCCGGCGTGTGGTCACGAATTGGCGCGGTGGTGTACGGCGTTTCGCAGGAAGATATTGCCGCGTATGGGAGCAAGCACGGCACCGAGTATTACAAGTGGCGAGCCTGTTTAATCCCGTGTGAACTGGTTTTTGAGAAGGGCAATCACCGCATTCCCGTCTTTGGCGGATTCTTGCGGCGCGAATGCCAGAAACTTTTCAGCTACAGGCCTGCGAAGCCGTAACCGCAATTTGACGATCGCTTTTGGCGGATTTTACAGCGATGCCATCGTTTTCCGGCTCGGTTTGCAGGTATGCCATCGTTTAGGCCTTTTTACAGGTATGATGGAGCAGGGAAATTCCCCGCCGTTTGCAAGCTAGCTGAAGAGTTGCGCCAAAATGGGGTTGCGTTCGTCATGGACGGCGCCAAAAAGGAGCCGGATTTGATCCCGCGATACACACGCGCGGAAATGGGCCGCGTCTGGAGCGACGAAAATAAATTTCAGAAATGGCTCGAGGTGGAGCTGGCCGCCGCTGAGACGCTAGCAGAAGCGGGCATCGTCCCGCGCGAGGCAGCGCTGAAGTTGCGCGAGCGCGGTCGGGTCGACGTGGCGCGCATCAATGAGCTGGAAGCCAAGGTGCGGCACGACGTGATCGCGTTCACGATGGCAGTGCAGGAATCGGTGGGCGATCCCGAAGCGGCGCGCTGGCTGCATTACGGACTCACGTCAAACGACGTGGTGGACACGGCACAGGCCCTGCTGGTGCGCGAAGCTTCGCAGCAGATTGAGAAGGCGCTCGAACGGATGGGCGAAGTGCTCGAACGGCGCGCGTGGGAGTTCAAGGATACGCCGCAGATTGGTCGCACGCACGGCGTCCATGCGGAGCCGATCACGTTCGGACTGAAAATTGCGAACTGGTTTTCGGAGAATCGCCGTGATCTGGCGCGGTTTCAAGTGGCGGCGCGGCAGATGGCGGTGGGGAAAATTTCAGGCGCGGTAGGAACGTGCACACACCTCGGCCCTGAAATCGAAGAAAAAATCTGCGCGCGGCTGGGCCTGACGACGGCGCCAATCACGTCGCAAGTGATCGAACGCGACCGCCACGCGCAATATCTTTCGACGCTGGCGATTGTGGCGGGTGGGCTGGAACGAATTGCGCAGGAAGTGCGCCATCTGCAACGGACGGAAGTGCGCGAGGTGGAGGAGCCGTTTGGGGGCGAGCAGCGCGGAAGTTCGGCGATGCCGCACAAGCGGAATCCGGTATCGAGCGAGCAGATCTGCGGACTGGCGCGGGTGGTGCGGGCCAATGCGATGCCGGCGCTGGAAGATATTGCGCTGTGGCACGAACGCGACATTTCGCACAGCTCGGTGGAGCGGGTGATTCTGCCGGATTCGACGATTCTCACCGACTACATGCTTCATCGCACCACGGAAATCGTTGCGAACATGAAAGTGTTTCCCGACCGCATGCGCCGGAATTTGGATGCGACCAAGGGGCTCGTGTTCTCCGGGCAACTGCTGCAGGACCTTGTGGAGCATGGCGCGCCGCGCGAAGACGCCTACAAATGGCTGCAGAGCCATGCGATGGCGGCTTGGGAGTCGGAGACGAGCTTCCGGGATCGCGTCGCATCCGATGCGAATGT
>Ga0209525_1000028_pt1 | contig 57429 bp, 45 predicted proteins | sample JacPin_JW_Ref_O1_FD_187958 | JGI IMG/M metagenome (GOLD analysis project Ga0209525, IMG submission 187958) | Forest soil microbial communities from Algoma, Ontario, Canada - Jack Pine, Ontario site 1_JW_Ref_O1 (SPAdes) (version 2) | ecosystem: Environmental > Terrestrial > Soil > Boreal... | reverse complement strand
GCAATGGCGCTGAATGCCGGATTGCGCGCCAGCATTCTCAATCCGTAGCGAATGTCTTGTAGAAGAGATCCCATCTTTTCCATCTCCTCACTCGTACCGCAACGCCACCATCGGATCCACGCGCATCGCGCGCCGCGCCGGGATGTAGCAGGCAAACAGCGCAACTCCCACGAGGATGATCGCGACGCCCGTGAACGTGATTGGATCGGTCACGCTTACCCCGTAGAGTTGGCTCGCCATCAGCCGCGTGAGAGCCAGCGCCAGGGCAACGCCAATGGCGACGCCGACAACCGCCATCCTCATTCCTTCGCCTAGCATCAGGCGCAACACAGTGGAGCGCTGCGCGCCCAGCGCTATTCGAATACCGATCTCGCGGGTGCGCTGCGCCACCACATAGGAAAGCACGCCGTAGATACCGATGCTCGACAACAGAAGCGCAATCACGGCGAAAACACTGAGAAGAATCATCGAAAATCGTTGCCCAGCCAGCGATTCGCCTACAATTTCTTCCATCGGCTTGGCGTCATAGACCACGTTCTCAGCGTTCAGGTTCCGAACAGCATCGCGAACTGCCGGCACGAGGGCCGCCGGCGATCCCTTGGTCCGTGCGACCACTTCCGCTGCCGGTGCCCCCGTCCAGAGCCGGTCGGGAATTTGCATGAGAGGTAGGTAGGCTTGAGCGCGGATGGGATGTTTCGCGTCTCCATCCAGGCCGAGACCCCAGTGCTTCACATGCGCGACGATGCCGACGATCTGCGGATCCATTTCGACGATGCCGACGTGAATGCGTTTGCCAATGGGATCCTGATTCGGAAAATATTCACGCACAAAACTTTCATCGATCACCATAACCTGCGGCGAATTTTCGTTGTCATCGGCGTTGAAAAACCGCCCACTGCGCAGAAAAATCCCCATCGTCTTCAGATATCCGGGCTGCGTGAGGTAAAAGAGCGACTGATGCATTTCGCTCTCATGCGCAGGCCGCGGCAGGTCTTCCGGCCAAAAAGGAAGTTCGTCATCGCCGTACATCGGCAAAGAGCCGGTCGTGGGTGCAACCGCTTCTATGCCCGGTACGCCTCTCAATTGCTCTTCCAAGGAACGAATCGCAGCACGGGTCGACGCCGGAGTTGATCCGAGGGAAGGAGACATCGCCACTCCAAAGGTCAACACGCCCTGCGGATTAAAACCCGGCTGCACGTTCCACAGATCCACCAGGCTGCGAATCATTAGTCCTGCTCCAACCAGGAGGACCAGCGCCATGGCCATCTCGATCGCCACGAAAGTCCCTTGCGCCCGATGCCGCGCCCCACTTCCGCCGCGGCCGCTTTCGCGCAATGTGTCCTGCAAATTCGGCTGCGACGTTCTCAGCGCTGGTGCCAGTCCAAACAGAATTCCCGCCGCTACCGACGCTACCAGCGTGAAGATTAGAACCCGCCCATCGATGCCGATATCCTGCGATCGGGGAAGCGTTTCGGGGATCAATCGAATCGCCGCTTGCGTGCCCCATGCAGCCAGGCACAAACCGAGAGCGCCGCCGGCCAGCGCCAGCAAAACACTTTCCGTGAGCAATTGCCGAATCACGCGCGATTGCGTGGCTCCTAGCGCAGCTCGAATGGCAAATTCTCGGGCCCGAGTGGTTGCGCGTGAGAGTTGCAGGTTGGCGACGTTTACGCAGGCAATCAGCAGAACAAAGCCAACCGCGCCCAGGAGTATCAGCAGGAATGGCTTCACTTCGTGGACAATGGAGTCGCGGAGGAACGATATGCGGATGCCTGCGCCTTTATCGGCGTCGGGATAGGCTGCGGCGAGATCGCTCGCGATTCGATCCATATCGGCGCGAGCAGCTGCTAGCGTCACGCCCGGTTTCAGGCGCGCTATCGCCCGCATACCTTCGTGCACGTCGCGCTGTTGAAACAGGGGATCCGCGTACTGGCCGACGGGAATGTAGATGTCTTTGATCTCGTCGAAATTTACGCCATCGAGACGAAAATTCCGGGGAATGATGCCCACCACTGTGTAGCCATCGCCGTTAACATTGAGCGTTTTTCCAAGTACGTCAGGCGAAGATCCGAACTTGCGCTGCCACAACCCCCCACCGATGAGCGCCACTTTGGCGGTGCCAAGGCGGTCTTCCTCCGCTGTGAACAATCGCCCGTGAACCGGATGGACGCCTAAAAGCTCGAAGAATCCGTGGGAGACCATCCCGACGCGCACCCGCTCCGTTTCGCCGCTCCCAGTTAGGCTGTAATCATCCTGGCGGTAGGCCGCCATGGCTGAGAATGACGTGTTCTGGCGCTGCCAATCCAAGAAATTCGGGTAAGAGATCGACGAACTCTCGAAGTTCGCCGTCTTTTCGGAAAGCGCTATCAACTTGTCGGGCTCGGGGTAAGGAAGAGGCCTGAGGAGAACACCGCTAACCACGGAAAAAATCGCTGTGTTTGCTCCAATTCCAAGCGCCAGAGTGAGCACCGCGATGATCGTGAAGCCCGGATTTTTAGCCAGCATCCGGATCGCGTATCGAATGTCTTGTATCAAATTCCCCATCGTTTCATTTCCTTCGAGCCGGGCCACGCTTTTTCACTTCCGGCGTCTGGTAACTTCTAGTTCATTCGTGCCGGAGCGCCACAATCGGATCTACCGCCATCGCTCTTCGCGCCGGGATGAAGCAGGCAACCAGCGCTACCACGCAAAGCGTGGCCATCACGACGGCAAACGTGATTGGGTCGTTCGCTGTGACGCCGTATAAGAGCGTGCCGAGCAAATGCATCGTCGCGAGCGCTGCGACTAGTCCAAGTCCTACCCCGAGCAGTGTGAGCCGCATTCCCTGCCCGACTACCAGGCCGAGTACATTCCGCTGATCCGCGCCCAGCGCCATGCGAATACCGATTTCATGTGAGCGCTGACTTACTGAATACGAAAGCACGCCATAGATTCCGATTGCCGCAAGAAGCAGGCCGAGGCCGCCGAGTACTGCTGCGAGTGTTGCAGCCGTGCGATAAGCGAAAAGCGAAACGGACAGCAAATTCGCAACGGAATCGCTTTCGAGAACAGCGACTCCGGAATCGAGTGCGCGAACCTGCTCGCGAACCTGCGGCAGCAACTTCAATGGATCGCCGGTAGTTCGGAGCAGGATGTTGGCGTCGCCGGCCGTGTCCTGCAAAAACGGAAAATAGAGGAAAGGTTCGGGCGATTCGCTCAGGCTGTGGTACTTCACGTCTTTCACCACGCCGGCAATCGTCCATTGGTGTTTCCAAGTGCCAATGTGCCGACCGACTGGATTTTGTCCGGGCCAGAAACGCTGAGCCATCGTCTGATTGATGATGCAGACGAGCGGAGCGTCTTTGCGGTCTTGCGCGGTGAATTCACGGCCGGAAAGAATCGGGATGCGCATTAGCGAGAAGTAGTCGGGACCGACCACGTTCAAGTCGATCAGGTTCTGCTCGCCCGGTTTCGGTGTGTAACCTTCGAGTTCGGGAATCGTGTAGCGGCGTCCCGTAAACCACATTGGAACAAATTGTTCGAGGCTCGCATCCTCCACTCCCGGAACTGTTTTCAGCCGATCCGTCAACTGCTCGAAGAACGCGGCCGCTTTGTCGTCGGAATAACCGTTGCCGCGAAGATCGAAAGCGGTTAAAAGCACGCCGTCGGCGCTGAATCCCGGGCTCGATTTCGTCGCCGCCCGCAAGCTGCGCACCAGTAGACCCGCACCCGCGAGCAGCACGACGGCGAGAATCGTTTCCGTGACTACGAGGAGATTCCGCAGCCGATGCTGGCGCGCGCTGCTTGACGAAGTGCGGCCGCCATCCTTGAGCGACACATTTCCGCTCGGGCGCGTGATCTGCAACGCCGGCGCAAGCCCGAAAATCATTGCAGTAAGAATCGACAATGCCAGCGTAAAGACGAGAACTCTGCCGTCCACTCCGAGCGGCAAGCCGACCGGAAGATGCGCGGGCGGCGTAAAGACGGTCAGGAAATTCGTCGTCCAGAGACTCAGCAGAATTCCGGCAGCGCCTCCCAAACCGGCCAGCAGAAGGCTCTCTATGAGCAACTGGCGAATCAGTCGCGCGCGGTCTGCGCCGAGCGCCGACCGAATCGCAATCTCTTTCTCGCGCACCGTGGCTCGCGCGAGAAGCAGGTTCGCCACATTCGCGCAGGCAATCAGCAGAACCAGAATCACAACCACCATGAGAAATGCGAGTACGGGTAACAGGAATGACTGCAAACCGTAATGCGCCTGCCAAACTGGACAGACATAAGAACCGACATCTTTATTGGTGTCGGGATACTGCTGCTCGAGCTGCCGCGCCATCGTGCTCATTTCGGCGCGCGCCTGTTCGAGCGTCGCGCCCGGCTTCAGGCGGCCCATCATGTGAATGAAAGTTGGATTGCGCATCTCGAGGTCTTCGCCCGGAAGCGCCTGCGGTTGCATCATCATCGGCACAAAATATTCGGCGGCGATGCCGACGATCGTTCCGTTGAATCCGCGCGGAGCTATGCCGATCACTGTGAATGGGTGCTGGTTGATCTCGACGGATTTGCCGACCGCTTTCGGATCGGCGCCAAACCTCCGGCGCCACAAACCATCGCTCAAGACTATGTAGGGATCCGAGTTGGGTCCGTGTGCGTCGTCGGCGTGAAACGTCCGGCCGCGCGCCGCTTTCACCCCGAGTAAATCGAAATAGTTCTCAGTGACGATCAAGCCCCAGTCGCGTTGAGGTTGCTGCTCTTTTTCGAGTTTCAGATTCGTGCCGATCAGCTCAAAGCCGATCATCCCGGAAAAAACATGGTTGTGATCGCGGTAGTCTCTGTAATCGGGATAGGAGCTTGTGTGGTAGGAACCGTCGGGCATCACGGTTTCAACGTCGAGGAGGCTGCCGGAATCCTGAACGAGCGAGAGCGGATGAAGAAGGACGGCTTCGAGCCAGCTGTAAACTGTCGCGTTGCCGCCGATGCCGAGCGCGAGCGAGAGCACTGCTACAGCTGTGAATCCCGGATTTTTCGTGAGCATCCGGATTCCGTAACGAATGTCCTGCAGCAGTGTTTCCATTTCGCCCCTTGCGTTCTGCTGCCGCAATTTCGAGTCTGGAAAGTTTCGAACACACCCCTGCACAAGCGCCGAATGAATTCTTTGGGCTTTTGTGCTGGGGAAATTTACGGAACCGCGCAGCTAGACGCTCGCGGTTCGCGTGCCGATCGTTTCTTCCACGATGCGGCCGTCGAACAAGTGAATCGTGCGATCGGCGATACTCGCGTAGCGCGGATCGTGCGTCACCATGCAGATCGTCGCGCCTTCACGATGCAGTTGCCGCAGCAAATCCACCACGGCTTCGCTGTTCTTCGAGTCCAAGTTACCGGTCGGCTCGTCCGCGAGCAGGATGGATGGCTGGCCTACGAGAGCACGCGCCACAGCGACGCGCTGTTGCTGACCGCCTGAGAGCTGCGAAGGATAGTGCTTCATGCGGTGCGCCATTCCGACGCGCTCGAGAACTTCCTGCACGCGCTTTTTGCGCTCCGCCGACGCCATGCTGCGATACGTGAGCGGCAGCTCGACGTTCTCGAAAACCGTGAGATCGCCGATCAAGTTGAACGCCTGGAAAATGAAACCGATTTCGCGATTGCGGATGCGCGTGCGATCGGAGAGCGAGAGATTCGCCACCGGCTGCTTATTGATCCAGTAGTTGCCGTCGGTCGGCGAATCGAGCAGGCCGAGGATCGAAAGCAGGGTGGATTTGCCGCAGCCCGACGGTCCGGCGATGGACAGAAATTCGCCGTTCTTGATATCGAGGTGCACGCCGCCGAGAGCATGGGTCTCCACCTCGTCGGTGTAGAAAACTTTCGTCACGCCTTCGAGGCGAATCAGGGATTGTGCGTCGCTATTCATTCTGTGCTCCTTCGCTATCAAACTACGAACGACAGGGCCGAAATGTTCCCGCTTACTTCAGTTGCACCCGATCAAAATTGTCCCAGGCGGACATGTCGGACAGAATCACCGTATCGCCCACCTGCAAGCCCTTCCTGATTTCAACTGTGTTTACCGACGTGCGGCCCAATTCCACCTGCACACGCGCGGCATCCGCGCCATCAATCACCTTGAAAAGACCCACGGTGCTGTTCGCTTCGCCGTGCACGGGACGGCCGACGTAAAGCACATCTGTGAGGCGCTCGATTTCAACTGTGCCTTCGACGCTCAGGTCAGGACGCGCGCCTGTGGGGAGCTCGCCATCGAGCGCGACGTCCACAGTTACGGTGCCGTTTACTACAGCCGGATCAATACGCATCACGTGGCCAGCGATTATGCCATTGTGCGTGTCCACGGAAGCCTTCTGCCCGATTTGAATGTCTTTTGCCTGCGTCTCCGCGATTTTCAGAGCGGCTTTCAAGTGTGTGGGTTGCGCGACGCGCGCGAGCACGGTTCCCTGCGTTACTTTCTGTCCTACTTCGACGGTGAGATCCTGCAGCACGCCATCAATGCCCGGCCGGACTTTCAGCTGGTCCACCTGGGATTTCTTCAACTCGTACATCGCGCGCTTTTCGTCCACGTTGGCCTGCTGGACGGCGATCTGCGCGGCAATCGAATCGGAGAAAGTTTGCACCTGCTTCTCGGCAATTTCGTTTTGCTTCTCGAGTTCTTCGGCCTGCACTACCGATGTCTTCACGACGACGTCTGCCACAAGGCCCAGCGAGTAAAGTTTTTCGTTGTTTGCCTTCTGCAGCGCGGCAGTGTGAAACGCAGACCGAATCGCAGCCGCCTGTGCGCGCTTATCCATGAGCTGATTTTCGAGCTGCGCCTTCATGTTGTTCAACGACGCTTCGGCGCCGCGCAGCTGGTATTCGGCGTCGAGCGCCGTCTGCTGCAATTCCGGATTGCGCATGTCGAGAATCACAGTGTTGGCTTTGACGAGCGTGCCAGGAAGCAGATAGCGGGTCTCGACTGTTCCGTCAGTGATGGCGGGAATCAGGCGGATTGTTTCCGGGACCAAGGTTCCGAGACCTCGCACCTCGCGCAGCATCGGGCCGCGCTTTACCGTGTCGGTCCAGACCGTCGCGCGGTCCACACTGGGCGCGGCGGGCTTCAACTTTGAGAGAGCGTAGGTGACGAGCGGTATCAGTACCACGGCGACGGCGATATATATCGTCCGGCGGATGCGCTTTTGTCGTTTGGCTTCGGGGCGTGCTATGTCCACGGGAAACAACCTCGCATATATATATCGCAACTCACATTCCGGTGCGAGTGCTGCTGTAAGTAACTTCTATTGAATCTATTACGGACGATTCGAGAGCTTGACAGAGGGCTATTTTGCCCGGAGTTGGGAATCGTTCGTCCCATGACCGAACAATCGGCCAGGCTCGGGAAAGCCGCTTTGGACATGGCTAGGAAGCAGCTTCAGCGCTCGCCCTGATTTCTTGCCAGCGCTTGGGGCGCCGCTTGGCGTCGAGAACTTTCTTGCGGAGACGGATCGATTTCGGAGTTACTTCGACGAACTCATCGTCGGCGATGAACTCGATGGCTTTTTCGAGCGTCATTTCGCGCGGGGGAATCAGGCGAATGGCTTCGTCGGCGGATGACGAGCGCATGTTGGTCTGCTTTTTCTCTTTGGTTACGTTGACGTTCATGTCGTCTTCGCGCGCGTTTTCGCCGAGGATCATGCCTTCGTAAACTTCGATGCCCGGCCCAACGAACATTTCGCCGCGCTCTTGAATTCCCCACAGCGCGTAGGCTACGGAGACGCCCGGACGGTCAGCGACGAGCGCGCCAGTGGGACGCATGGCCATGTCGCCGACGTAGTCTGTCCAGCCTTCTAGGATGGAATGGATCAGGGCGGTGCCGCGGGTATCGGTGAGAAGCTGGCCGCGCAATCCAATCAAGCCGCGCGAGGGGATGCTGAATTCCATGCGCACGCGGCCGGAATGATGGTTGACCATTTTTTTCATTTCGCCCCGGCGCGAGCCGAGGAGTTCCATCACGATGCCGATGAAATTTTCCGGGCAATCGATGACAAGCAGTTCGAGCGGCTCGACGCGGCGGCCGTTTTCGGTGCGCACCACGATTTCGGGTTTGCCTACCATTACCTCGTAGCCTTCGCGGCGCATGGTCTCAATCAGGATCGCGAGTTGCAATTCGCCGCGACCCAGGACGCGGAAGGCGTCAGTGGCGCCCATGTCTTCGACGCGGAGCGAGACGTTGGTGAGCAATTCCCGGTCGAGGCGCGAGCGCAGGTCGCGCGAAGTGACGTACTGCCCCTCTCTACCTGCGAATGGCGAAGTATTGATGGTGAAGACCATCGTGAGAGTGGGCTCGTCGATAGTGAGCGGCTCGAGCGGCGCGGGATTCGCGAGATCGGTGATTGTCTCGCCGATTTGGATGCCTTCGACGCCTGCGATGGCGACGATGTCACCGGCTTTCACTTCCTCCGCTTCATCACGATCGAGACCGCGAAAGGTGAAAAGCTTGGTGATCTTTGTGGGCAGAATTTTCCCGTCAAGTTTCGCGATGCCAACTTCGGTGCCGCGAACGAGCGTTCCCTGGAAAACGCGGGCGATGGCGATACGGCCGAGAAAATCGCTGTAGTCGAGATTGGTGACCTGGATTTGCAGCGTGGCGGCAGGATCTCCCGACGGCGCGGGAATCGAAGCGACAATTTCATCGAACAACGGCTGGAGGTTCGTGGAGGAGTCCCCGAGCTTGCGGTGCGCGACTCCGGTCTTCGCATTCGTGTAGATGATTGGAAAGTCGAGCTGGTCTTCGGTGGCGTCGAGATCGATAAAGAGATCGTAAATTTCGTCGAGCACTTCGGCAGGACGCGCATCGGGCCGGTCGATTTTATTCAGGACGATAATCGGCGGAAGTTTTGCGGCGAGCGCTTTCTGCAGCACGTAGCGCGTCTGCGGCAGCGGCCCTTCGCTCGCGTCCACGAGAACGAGCACGCCATCCACCATGCGCAGGGCGCGTTCTACTTCGCCGCCGAAATCGCTGTGACCGGGCGTGTCGACGATGTTGATTTTCGTGTCGTGATAGGTGAGCGCAGTGTTCTTGGCGAGAATCGTGATTCCGCGTTCGCGCTCGAGATCGTTCGAGTCCATTACCCGTTCGACAAGTTCCTGGTTGGCGCGGAAGATGCCGCTCTGGCGGAGCATGGCGTCGACTAAGGTGGTCTTGCCGTGGTCGACGTGGGCGATGATGGCGATATTGCGGATCGGGGCGGTCATGACCCCACCCTCGGCCGCTGGCCTGAATTCCGGATGAAAATTGAGTTAAAAAATCGCATTTTGTAACGATTAGAACTGACTCGTACCCTTTGTTTTGTGTAATTTACGGCGATTTCTAATCGCGGTGTAACGATTAGAAATTCTGGATCTTCGGCCTGCGGACAAGAAGTTGTCCTTACCCATCGCGTGGGGCCCTTCGAGCGCCGAATTTGAGCTGCAAAATCGCATTTTATTTGCGATTAGAACTACTCCCCGGCCTTTATTTTGTTTAGCTTACGCCGATTTCTAATTCCAGATTTGCGATTAGAAATCGCGCCTCTTTGCGGATTGCGCCCGGCCAAAGAAAAAGGGCTGCATGTGCGACCCTGCAGCCCTGGCATAATTCCTGCCAATTTTTCAGGAGCAACAACCGCGGATTCATTTTACCACGATTGATGCCGAATTGGTGAGCTTCATCGAGTCATTCACGGTTCGGGGGTGAAGGTGGCTTTGCCGGTCATGGGATCGAAGGGGACTGAAACGTGTTCGTGGATTACGCGCCAGGAGCCTTGTTGGCGCTGGTAGCAGACGGTGGCGCGGACCCAGCCGGCTGCGGCGTTTTCGTTTGTGTCGGCGTTGACGAGGCGCGTGATGCAATGAGACACGGCCAAATCGCTGCTGGTGGTGATTTCGACGTCGCGTTGCTGGACGCTGATGCGCGGCGGGAGATGCGGGAACATCTGTTCCCATGTACGGCGGTAGGCCTCGACGCCTCGGTGTTGATAGGGCGGAATGACGTCGAAGAAAAGAACGTCGGGCGAATAGTGCTGGATTAATTTATCGAGATCGCGGGTGGCAAGAGCGCTGCGCCAATCTTCCATGAGTTGGCGGATTTGGGTTTCGTCGTTCGTTCTTGCTGCTACGGGGTTGCTGGTCATTATGACTTTTCCTTTCTGATTTCCTAATCGAGTTGAGTTAAGAGACATGCCGCACGTGCCCTCGAGACGGCGGCGCAAGTAGACACGGTAAGCGGAGCCGCATAGCGGCTGTGGCACAGGCAGGATTGCCTGTGCTACTGAACAGCTTACTTGTGAGCTGAGCAGGCGCAGCCGGGCGAATGGAAGCGGCCCGTGCCTTCAACCATACCGCCCTTGCCGTACATATTCCACGGGCGAACCCAATCGGTGAGCGAGTGATAGGGGCCGTTTTCGTTGCGGCCCTTGGGCGTTACGTCGAAATAATTGTAGGCGCCTAGAAATTGCTCGCCGCCTCGGCCGAATGTGGAATAGGTGTGGAAGATCTGGCCTGAATCGTCTTTGAGGAAAACGCTGTCGCCGGAGAGATCTTCCATTCCTGGGTTACCTTGCTGAAAATTGTAGAAGGCTGTGCCCGCTGCGATTTGCTCCGGGGTGAACGAGACGTTGAAATCGTAGTTGAAATCGCTGTGGTAGGAGGACACCCAGGTGAAGTTCCAACCCATTCGCTTTCGAAGCGCTTCGATTTCGTCGATCGGGGCACGGGCGACGGCTGCGTAGGTAAGGTCGTGATTTTCGAAATGCGGGAGCAAGCCCTGGACGTGATCGACCTCGAAGGAGCATCCGACACACTGGCGTGTCTGGCCGGGGCCCATCATGAAATGTTTGATGAAAAGCTGGCTGCGGCCGCCGAAAAGCTGGGCGAGCGTAATTTTGCCGGAAGGACCGTCAAACACGTACTCCTTCTCGATTCGAACCCATGGCAATGCGCGTTGTTCTGCATTGAGCTGATCGCGGGATTTGGTGAATGCTTTTTCTTTGGCGAGTAAAGCCTTGCGCGCTTCGAGCCATTCGCTGCGAGAGACAATGGGATGTGATGTGAGAGGACTTCCAGCCCCGCTGGTTTCTGTTCGTGAAGCGGATTTTGCAGCTGCTGCTTGATGGTCACTCATGATTAGTCCTCCTCACCATTCTCACTATTTTAATGGAAAAACTGCTCGTTTTAGTTTTCGCGAAGCTCTCTGATTGGGCGGGTTGTCGGCCGTTTGTGCTGAGGGCGACCTGCGTTGCAGTCGCGATGCACAGGGGACACATTTCATTCTCCGCGCTTAATGCGCTCTCAGGGCTCGGGGTCAGGCCGGACGCTCACGTCGGTGCGCACCGACCGTCAATGCGCGTCGGTAGGTGCGGCAGTTCCGTCCGACCAAGTTGCTACCGGTATCATGAATACGGTCAATGGCTCTGGTGAGCCCTGAAATTGGGGATTCAGCAGAACTGGAGAACCAGGAAGATCCGCGCCCCAAGTCGGACCGTCTGTTTGACGAGCGTAAAACATCAGATGAGGAACCCAGTGCCCGGCATTGTCGTTGAGGTACCCCTGATTCGACATCATGTAGCACATCGCGCCGGGTTCCAGGGCTGGCAAGTCTTTCTTGACGAATAGCTTGATGCCGTCAGCTACCTGGGCTTTAGAGAGTCCAGCCAATACCAACTCTGTGCGCTTGACGGTGAGTGGCAGGATGGCTCGTGCAGCCTGCGGATTGAAGCAGACCGGACCCCGCATCTTAGGGTTCCAAAATCCCGGCGCGTCGAACGGGGACATCCACGCTCGCTCTACAACGCACACAAAGCCGTTCGTGCCTTTCACTGCGGTTTCGTAGCCGTGCGAGCCAAGAACCAAGACCTCAGCATCGCTAGAGATAGCCGGCGGGGCCGCACTACGTGCAAGGGCAATCTCGGAAGTTTTATCGGGCATCAGGTATTGAGCCACAGGGGCCATCTGAGGATAGGGTGTTTTGACCTCTTGCGCGTGCGCTTGCCACGGTGCGCTGAGCGCTATTCCCAACACTAAAGTTCCGATTGCGATCGTTCTTGATTTCCGGCTGTTCATGCTGCCTCCTTTGTTTTGGCTGGACTGAAAAGCATCTCGATGTAGCGCCGCAGGTGGTCAATGCAATCGGCGGCGACGGCTGAGTTCTGTTGGGCTTTGGCGAGGATGAAGGCGCCCTGAATGACGGCCTGGGTGTAGAAGGCGAGGCTTTGCGCGGTCCAATCGCCGGTGATGTGGTACTTGCGCATCGCTTCGACGATATCCGCTTCGACGAAGGCGGCGTGATCGGTGATGGTTTTTTCGCAAGCTTCTCGAATGAGCGGATGCGTGTCGTAAACTTCCTGAATCGTGGTGCCGGCGAAGCAGGTGTATTCGGGAAGCTCACCCTGCAGAAGCGCTTTGCGGAAATCGACATAGGCCAAGACGCGGTGGAGCGGGTCGGGCAACGCGCGATATGCCGCTGACGCGAACAGGCCGCTGGTGGCAGCTCCCCAGTGTCTGGCGGCTTCGATGGCGAGTTCTTCTTTGCTCTTGAAGTGGTGAAAGAATGCGCCTTTGGAGACGCCGGCTGCTTGGCAGATGTCGTCAACCGTGGTGGCCGAGTAGCCCTTGGCGCGGACGACAGCTAGAGCGGCCTCGAGCAGGTTTGTTTTTGTGTTGTTCGGGGGTTCTGCTGTGAGTGGCACGATGGAGCTCCAATAGATTGTTAACGTCGGCAAACGCAAGACCGACCAGTCGGTAGGCAACATACTCATTGGTATGATTGTTTGTCAAGGGGTTGGAAAAGAACGGGATGGGCGGCTGCCCAGGTCGGACGCTGGGCACGGCATGTCGAAAAGCCTAGGGGTGCAGCGTCCCAAACGCCCCACGTAGATAGCCGTGCCACCCTCCCAGGCGCGACTCAGTTGAATTCGGTAGCATAGGCAATCCTGCCTGTGCCCCTAGTCGCTACGTGCAGCGAGAGTCGCAAAACGTGGAAGCAACGAGAACGCGTTCTTTGATCTTGCCTGTCTGGCACGAACCCGCGCCGCGTTTTCACGCTGGCACAGGCAGGATTGCCTGTGCTACTGAAACGGCGACGGCGGAAAAGAACGATGTCGCGTTGGGTGTATAGCAGGGCGGTTTGTGGCGTGGGTTACTTGGGGCGCAGGCTGAAGCCTACGCTACTGGAGGCATTGTGATATTCTCCCCGCGCTTTCAAACCACATAGAAATCTGCTGGGGGAACGGGGCGATGAAGCTTCGGGAAGCGGGCCGGACTTGCTTGTCTGTGATTCTTGCTGGTGTGGCGATTTGTGCGATTTTCGCGATGGTGGACGGCGAGAAGGTTTCAGCGCAGGGGCAGGAAGGTGAGAAGGAGCCGTTGAGCGCGATCTTCGTGAAGACTGATGCAATGATTCCGATGCGCGACGGAGTGAAGTTGCACACGGAAATCTATGCGCCGAAAAATGCGGCAGAAAAGTTGCCGTTCTTCATTACGAGGACGCCATACGGCTTGAGCGACGACAAAGAAGGGTATTCACGTCTGCTGGACCTTTATCGGGAGATGTTCGCGGACGGATATATTTTTGTGATGCAGGATATTCGCGGGCGCTACCTCTCGGAGGGGAAATTCGTGATGGGGCGAGCGCCGCGGGACCGCAAGGATCCCAAGTCGATTGATGAAGGAACGGACACCTACGACACGATCGGATGGCTGCTGAAAAACGTGCCAAACAATAACGGGCGCGCGGGCGAGGCGGGAATTTCGTATGGCGGATGGCTGACGGCTATGTCGCTGATCGAGCCGCATCCGGCGCTGAAGGCGGTGTCCGAACAGGCGACGCCGGCAGATATGTTTCTTGGCGACGACTTTCATCACAACGGGGCGTTTCGGCTGAGCTACGGATTCGAGTACGCGGCGATGATGGAGACGGGGAAGACGAATTTTCAGTTTGAGTTCGACAAGTATGACACGTTCGAGTGGTATCTGGCGCTGGGCCCGCTATCGAATGCGAATAAATTGTATTTTCATGGGACCCTGCCGACATGGAATGACTTCGTGGCGCATCCTAACTATGACGAATTCTGGCAGAAGCAGGCGTTTGCGCCGTACTTCAAGGATTTGATGCTCACGGTGCCCAACTTGAACGTGGCGGGATGGTGGGACCAGGAAGATTTCTTTGGTCCGATGAAGGTGTATGAGCTGCTCGAGAAGAACGATACGAAGCACAACAACTATTTGGCGGTGGGGCCGTGGAATCACGGTGGATGGGCGCGCTCGGACGGGACAAAACTTGGCAACATCGATTTTGGTAGCAACACGAGCGCATATTTCAGGAAGAACATTCAAGCGCCATGGTTTGCCTACTGGCTGAAGGACAAGGGAACGCAGCCGGTGAAGGAAGCGATGACGTTTGAGACGGGCGCGAACGAGTGGAAGACGTGGGAGGCGTGGCCGCCGCGTGATGGAGTGACGCGCCGCAAGCTTTACTTTCATGGCGACGCAAAACTTTCCTTTGATACGCCTGAAGACAAGCGGGAGGGATTCGATTCCTACATTTCCGATCCGGCGAATCCGGTGCCGTACCGGACGCGCCCGGTGGAGGAAACGTATTCGGAGGGGAGCCGGTGGTTCACGTGGCTGCTGGAGGATCAGCGGTTCGTGCAACAGCGGCCGGATACGCTTTCCTGGGAGACGGAACCGCTGACGGAAAGCGTGACGGTGGCGGGAGATATCGTGGCGCATTTATTCGCGTCAACGACGGGAACGGATAGCGACTGGATTGTGAAATTGATTGACGTGTATCCCGAGCGGTACGAGCCGGAGCGCAAGATGGGCGGCTACGAGCTGATGATTGCGGACGAGGTGTTTCGCGGGCGCTTTCGGAAGAGTTTCGAGAAACCGGAAGCGATTGTGGCGGGGGAAGTGACTCCGTTTTCAATCGATCTGCACACGAACGACCACGTGTTTCAGAAGGGCCACCGGATTATGGTGCAGGTGCAGAGCACATGGTTTCCGGTGATCGACCGGAATCCGCAGAAGTTCGTGCCGAATATTTTTGAGGCGAAGGCGGAGGATTATCAGAAGGCGACGCAGAAAATCTGGAGGACGGCGGAGTATCCGTCGAATGTGGAGATCCCGGTGGTGGTGAAGTGAGGAGAACGACGCGCATGGATACGCGTGTGGCTAAGGCAAGCATCTGAAGCTGAGATTCTTCGCCCCGCTTCAGAATGCGGGACGCACAAAACGCGCTGGACAACGACGTAGCGGAAATGCGAGGAGCAAATGAACGTGAGCGTGAACATCAATATGGTGACGACGGCATTCGAGTTGCCGGGGTATCGCGTGGTGAAAAATCTCGGGTTGGTGCGCGGGGTTACGGTGCGTTCGAGGAGTATTTTCGGGACGATTGGCGCGTCACTTGAGACTCTGGTGGGCGGGAACATTACTTTGTTTGAAGAGATGTGCGAGAAGACGCGCGAAGAAGCGCTGGAGTTGATGATGCAGCACGCGATCGAGCGCGGTGCGAACGCTGTGATTGGGGTGCGGTACGACGCGACAGAGGTGATGCAGGGCGTGACGGAAGTGCTGGCGTACGGGTCGGCTGTGCAGGTGCAGACTGCGTAGTGATGGCGCGGGCTCTGCGAGCGGAATAGAATGAAAGATTGGGGCGGCGCGGAGATTTTGGTCAGGAGGCGTTGATGACGTTGGGGAAAATTGCGCGGGAAATCGGGACGCTTGCGCGAGCGGGAGGGAGGAGCAAAATTCTTTTGGCGTCGGCTGCCGCGGCGCTATTCCTGTGCGCAGGCGCCAAGGCGGTGGAGAAACCTAAAACCGAGACTGTGCAGTTCAAAAGCGGCGACCAGACGCTCAGTGGATTTCTGGCTTTGCCTGACCAAAGCGGAAAGCATCCGGCAATGATGGTAATTCATGAGTCGTGGGGGCTGAACGACTGGGTGAAGGAGCAGGCGGAAAAACTAGCCGAGCAGGGGTACGTGTCGCTAGCGGTGGATTTGTATCGGGGGAAGACAGCGACCGATCCGGCAGAGGCCCACGAACTGATACGTGCATTACCGCAAGACGTTGCAATCAAGGACCTGAAAGCAGCGTTTGACTACCTTGCGACGCGTCCGGACGTGAAGCCAGATAATATCGGGGTAATCGGATGGGGCACTGGCGGGGCTTGGGCGATGCGACTGGCAGCGCACGAACCACGTCTGAAAGCGTGCGTGGTGAATTATGGGGTGCTGCCGACCGATCCGGGAGACCTGCAGAATATTGGCGCGGCAGTGCTCGGAAATTTCGGAGCGCTCGATAGGGGGATTACACCGGACGATGTGAAAGCGTTTCAGGTATCAATGACGAAACTTCAGAAATTCGTGAGCCTGAAAATCTACGATAACGCAGGGCATGGATTTGAGAATCCAAACAATACCGAAGCCTACCGGCCGGATGCTGCCGCGGATGCGTGGAAGCGTACTTTGACGTTTTTGAAGGCGGTTGTGAAGTAGACGGGTGGTGCTCGTTTTCCCTCGATTTAAGGCCCCCGCGTAGCCCGGCCTTTGGTACAAGATAACTTTGAGGGCAATCTAAGTTCAATTTAGCCGCCCCAGCCTTGCCTCGTGGCCCATACCCGGGTACGCTTGAAGATGAATTTCAGGCGAAGATGAGCGAGAAAATCGACAACATGCATCTCGAGGGCTCACGATCCGGCAATCCTCCGTCGACCAAACGACTGCGGGGAATGAGTCATGGGCTGAGGCTTGCGATTTTTTCGTCGGCGCTCGCTTTGCCCCTGGCTTTCTTCCTGGCCTTGAAGCCGACTTCCGCACGGGTGGTTTGGGAAGAATTCGCGCGAATGATTGAGCTGAAGGGCAACGGTAGAATCGCACACCCTGGGAAGCTGGCGGCGACGATGAATGTGAATTTGGCCGCTTTGCCACCGCAGACTCAGGCCGAACTGCTTCTTGAAGAGACCGTGAGCGATTACGAGTCTGCCGGCGTGCGGCTCTCGTCTCGCATGGGCGGGTGGCGGGGCCGATTAACGATGAGCCCGCGGCTGACGAACTTGCTCGATTCCGGACTCAACTCCCCTGATTTGCGTGTGCGGGCGGCGGCTATTGAGATGGAGCTAGTGGTCTACGATCTTCCAAAAACGCGAGAGGGCTCGGATCTTTTGATAGAGCGCATCGCGACGGATTCGGGGGGGCGTTCGTGGGCATTGTGGATGCTCGGCGCGATTGGAAATCGCGGTGTGGAGCCAGAGCGGGCACTTCGGACGTTGATTCAGTATGCGCATGATCCGGACGAGAAAACGCGATTCTGGGCGGTGGAAGGATTGTCGCTGCTGGGGACTGATGCGTCGATTCAGCCGCTCTTGGATATTTTTCGCAATGATCCTTCGCTCGAGGTGCGAGAACGGGCGGGATCTGCGCTGGCGCAATCAGGCATGTTGACGAAACAACAGAGGCTGAAAGCGGTGCCGGCGCTGATGAGTTTTGGCGAAGATTCCTCGCTCGATTCCAACACTCGAAATTGGACGTATCAGGCTCTGCGCCAAATCACTGGCGCTCGTTACGGAACCAATCCGACCGATTGGCGCGAGTGGTGGGCGGAAAACGCACTGCGCTAAGCCACCTTCTTTCCTTGAGTTACCCGCTTCCTCGATACCTAGGACTAGTACCCGACCGTTTATATTTCGATACACAGGCTTCTGAACTTTACTGACAAGTTCGCCAACATGACGGACTTTATTGGGTCGCAAGCCGGAACTCAGAGGCCGGCAACCACGACAAATTAGCTTCTGTTCTGCGAAGCAACGCGAATTGCTTCGCGCGCGGAAGGGAGAACAATGGGCATTTCTCCGGGCATGCAGGGTGGGGGATTTGAGGCAGGGGCGGCAATCAGAGCGGCGACCTCAACAGCGAAAAAGCGCGGCGAGCATCAATTCCCCGGCAAGCTTTTTGTGGTGGAAGGGATCGACGGCTCGGGAAAATCGACGCAGTTGAGTTTGCTGCACAAGTGGCTGCAATCGAGAGGCTTCGGTGTCGTGTTCAGCGAATGGAATTCTTCGCCGCTGGTGAAGGACACGACGAAGCTTGGCAAAAAGAAAAAGCTGCTGACCCCGGCGACGTTTTCGTTGATCCATTCCACGGATTTTGCCGACCGGACGGAACGCAGCATCCTGCCGCTATTGAAGGCGGGCGCTGTGGTGCTGTGCGACCGATATATGTACACGGCGTTCGCAAGGGATGTGGCGCGGGGGATGGATCCTGAATGGGTGCGCGATCTGTACGGATTCGCGGTGCAACCCACGGTGGCGTTCTACTTTCGCGTTCCGCTGGAGACGGCCATCGGACGGCTGCTCGACGCGCGGGACGGATTCAAATTCTATGAAGCGGGCATGGATTTAGGGCTGAGTGATGATGCCGAAGAAAGCTTTCGCCTGTTCCAAGGCCGCATCATTGATGAGTACGAAAAGATGATCCCCGAATTCGGGCTGACGGTGATCGACGCAACTCTTCCGATTGAGATTCAGCAGACGCGCGTGAGGCAGATCGTGAAGTCGCACATTGCTAACGCAGCGGAATTGAGGATGCAGCCATGAGAGAGACGTATGGAAAAATCCTGCCGGGAATGGACCTTTCACACGTAAACGGAAAGCTGATCGTTATCGAAGGGACCGACGGCGCGGGACGCACGACGCAGATCGAACTTTTGAAGCCGTGGCTCGAAGAACTGGGGCATGCGGTGCTTGATACGGGGATGACGCGTTCGACGCTGGCAGGAGACGGAATCCGCCGCGCGAAGGAGGGAGTGAATCTGGGGCGGGTAACCCAGAACCTCTTTTACGCGACCGATTTTGTGGACCGGTTCGAGAATGAAATCGTCCCTGCACTGCGAGCGGGATTTATCGTGCTGACCGACCGTTACGTGTATTCGCTGATGGCTCGCGCGATCGTGCGTGGAGCGGATGCGCAATGGATTCGCAGCATCTATAGCGTGGCGCTAAAGCCGGACGCGGTGTTTTATCTGCGGCTTGGAATCGAGCAGCTTGTGCCCCGCGTGGTGTTTTCGCGAGGGTTCGACTATTGGGAATCGGGAATGGATCTATACCCAGGGCAAGATATGTACGAGAGCTTCTGCAACTACCAGACGGCGCTATTGGCCGAGTTCGATCGCCTGAGCGAAGAATTTAAATTCGAGACGGTGGATGCTTCGGCGGATGTTCGCAGCGTGTTTTCTCAACTGAAAGTGAAGATACTGGGGCTGCTCGAAAACGATTCGCGCAAACAATTCGTTTCGATGCTGGCGATGCGAGCGAATGGCGGAGTTATGCTGAAAGCGGAGGAAGATGCTATTGCGGCGGCGGCCCGCAAGCATTCGGTAACACGCGATCTAGAGCTCGTTTCGCGGCCGTTTACAGCGCGCGCGTCGAACGGGAACGGAAATGGCCATTCCACGATTCAGAATTTGAAGCCGTGAACCTGAGAAAATTCAAACACATTTAGCGCAGGTAGCCCCAGTTGTGCAGGCGATCGCTGTCTTCCTCCCAGCGGTCGCCGATGTCAGTGCGGTAATACATATTGGGAATCAAGACATTCTTGATGCGCGAATAGACCTGCGCCTGGGCTTGCTTCATCGTCTGGCCCGTGCCGATGACAATCAAAATCACACCTGAAGTTCCCGCGATAAGCCACTGACCGTTGATCTGCTTCACGTCTTCAATGTGAACTTCGTCGGCGGGCGGCTTCTTGAAGATGATGGCTGAATTTTTTGAAAACGAGTCGAAGGTTTCGTCATCATCGAAGGGAAACGGCGGAACGACGATTCGGACACCAATCTGGAATCCGCTCCGCACTTTGAGTTTTGGATCTGTGCCGTTCGCGAGATCCCAGAAAAATTGACCGATGGGCGTGATCATGCCGGCCTGTTGAATGCTGATCGTCGGATAGCCGAAGCGTGCGGTAAATTCGAGCGGATAAATTCCGTTGTTGTTGACGATGCAATTCAAGTCGATATAGCCGACGTAGCCTTCTTCTGCGAGCTTGGGTTCCATCTTGAGGAGTGTCTGATTGAAAAGATGGTTCGGACCGCTCCAGAACATGGACGTGCCCATTTCGCCGGTGGGCGGGCCGATATCGCCCGGGAATAGCTTCTTGTGCTCGAAATTGATATTGATCGGGCTGATGAAATTCTTGCCGTTGAAGAAAGCGCCCACGGCGACCTCCACTCCGATCATCCGGCGCTGGAGCTGAAAGACTTTAATTTCATCGGAGAAAGCCCGCTTGTAGGCTTCGAGCATTCGAATTACGTCTTGCCCATCCTCTTCCTCGCCTACAAATAGCCGGCGCTTTACGTTCTGCGCTTCGCCGCTGGGCTTAATGACGTAGCGCCCGGGATTCTGTGTCACGTGCTCGACCGCATCGTCGAAAGATTCAAACTCGGCGTAAGGGATGATGTTCACACCGGCTTTCTTCAGCTCCTCCTGGCCGAACGAGCGGTCGTCTTCGAGTTTGTCACCGTACGCGGTGCCGCCGATCACGGGTTTGCCTTCTTTGCGCAGCGCCTGGGCTTTCTCTCCCTGGCCCAGCGTGTCGTCGAAGACAATGATGTCCGCCCATTCTTTATCTTTCTCCCAGTCTTTCGATTTGGCGACAAAACCATCGGCAATATCGCGCTCTTTCTTGTCGCCGATGAAGTAGCGAACTTCGTGCCCTTCCTTCGAGACTTGCCAGGCGATGTCGCTGATCAGTCCGGTGAGCGAGACAAACAGGAAATTTTTCTTATCCATCGAGCCTCATGCAGCGCGAATTTGGACGGCAAGTTTACATGAGCCTGCGGCGAGAGGAATATTGATATTGGATTAAATTCGATGGCCGGCGGTCGGAGTGGCAAACAAACGGTGAGCGGGAACGAACGGCCGACTGGAACTTACGGCCGCATCATCACTTCGTTCGGTCCGGATGGCAGGGTGAACTTCGCGCCACGCTCTTGATTGAGTTTCAGAGTCTCGGGAACGTCCAAGTCCGCAATTTGAATCTTTCGTGTCCACGACCCGCTGTTCCAATAGTCAGAGGTGGTGTATATAGTGGTGCCCACGATCGTATATTTTCTGATCTCCTCGTTATGCCCGTCGCGAAAGACAAGCACGGCGGGTGGAAGCTCGCTAGAGGGTTCCGCGGCCTGAGTCCGGTGAGGGTTGGCAGCAGGGACTGGAGAAGGCGGCTTGGATCCGGGCTCCAACGCGGGCTGGCTTGATCGTTCACCGGACTGCAGCTCGCTGTAATTTGTGAGTCGCACCCAATGGTCGCCTTGCAGTTCGAGCACCAGGCCAGGTTTCGACACTGCTGCTGCGGGGGCTGGCTGAGCGGTAGCCTCGACGGTCTGGGGTGACGGCTCGCTCATCTCCGGCTCGGAATCGTAGTCATCATAGAAATATGGAACGTAGCCCGAACCTGTAGAGGAATGGTGTGAACGGCGCAGGCGCGCTATCGGTCTCCCGCCGCGGCGACCTGAGCCAACCATGCCCGCTCGGCCGCCGGGAGCGGAAGAAAACACGCCGTGCCCCTGAGCATGCGCGGGGGACACAAAGACCATCGCTCCGAGAATGGCGAGGGGCAGCCCGATCAGGCGATTAATCATGCGCTAATCTCGTACCAAACATGCAAGTCCGCTCACTTTCTCTTCTGGATTATTTATAGGCGTCGTGGCCCTGCAAGTCAAGTTGGGGGCTGTTACTGGGTCGCAAGAGCGTAAAATCGGAATTCGATCGAACGTAAACCAAGTTGGGCACCAACCCCGGAAATACGATAGAATCAAAATTGCCCAACTGATTTGACTCCGCAAATGTAGGCCCGTAGCTCAGTTGGCTAGAGCGCTACCTTGACACGGTAGAGGTCTGCGGTTCGAGCCCGCACGGGCCTACCACCCATCTGACTGATTCTACTCAGCATGAGCCAGCGCCTCACCGCTCGATTGGTGTAACTCGTCACCATTCGTCACCAACTGCAAGACGTTTTCGACGGCCATGCTGGGTTTTTGAGAGTCGTTATGCGACAGCGTGCTACCTTATCAACCGGCGACCTGCCGGAAGATGATCCACAGGCAACCCAGCTGTAGCCCCAAATGAAACCACCTTGCGATGAAGCCGTAGTCCGATCGGCGAATGCTGACGTTCCGTGCACAGCACAAGCGGCACGTTGGATCCTGGCAGCGACAATTCTCGGTTCCAGCATGGCATTCATCGACAGCACTGTCGTCAATGTGGCTCTGCCCGCACTGCAATCGAGCCTGCACGCAACCGTTGTTGGTGTGCAATGGGTGGTCGAGTCATATGGACTATTCTTAGGGGCATTGATTCTCATAGGAGGCTCGCTCGGCGACTTGTTCGGCCGTCGGAGGATGTTCCTGATTGGTGTAGGGATTTTCGGGGCTGCCTCCATTGCTTGTGGTCTTGCTTCGAACATCCAGCAGCTCGTGATCGCGCGAAGTGTGCAAGGTATAGGAGCTGCGTTTCTTGTGCCCGGCAGCCTCTCGATCATCAGCGCAAGTTTCGACGAGAATACGCGTGGACAAGCGATTGGCACCTGGTCCGGCTTCACTGCGATCACATCAGCACTTGGGCCGGTTCTCGGTGGCTGGCTAATCGAGCATGCCTCCTGGCGCTGGGCGTTCTTCCTTAATATTCCTATCGCGGCCTTGGTGATCTCGATTTCGCTGCGGCACGTTCCGGAGAGCCGTAACGCTGCTGCCAGTCATGTGGATTGGCTGGGAGCCAGCGTCGGGACCCTCGGATTGGGTGGCGTGGTCTATGGCCTCATCGAGTCTGCAAGTCTCGGCTGGGGACATGCTCTTGTCTTCGGGAGCTTGATCGCCGGAGTTTTGTGTCTGGTTGGTTTCATGTTTGTGGAGGCGAGAGAAAGTTCACCCATGGTTCCACTGACGCTGTTTGCGACGCTGAGTTTTAGCGCGGCGAACCTTCTCACTCTGTTTTTTTACGCCGCGCTTGGAATCTTTCTTTTCTTGTTCCCGATGAACCTTATCCAAGTGCAAGAATACTCGACAACTGCGACAGGAGCCGCTGCGCTTCCACTAATTCTGCTGGTGTTCTCTCTTTCGCGTTGGTCCGGTGGGCTGGTTGCGCGTTATGGGGCAAGGGCCCCGCTGGTCATCGGACCGCTGATTGCGGCCGCAGGTTTCATTCTTTTCGCGGTACCTGGTGTGGGAGCTGGATATTGGAAAGCATTCTTCCCCGCGTTCATTGTTCTTGGCCTTGGAATGGCCGTTTGCGTGGCTCCTCTCACCACAGTGGTTATGAATTCAGTAAGCCAAGACCGCGCCGGCGCCGCCTCAGGCATCAACAACGCTGTCGCCCGCATCGCTGGGGTACTTGCCATCGCAATCTTCGGGATTGTGATGGTGAAACTGTTCAGCTCTAGTCTGAATCGAAGTCTCACAGGACAACACTTTGCGCCGGACATTCTTCAATACGTTCGGGCGAACGAAATCAAGCTGGCGGGTCTTGACCTACCCTCCAACGTAGATGTCGAAACGAAAGCGCTAATCCGGATGTCGATCTCGCGTGCGTTTGTGTTTGGATTCCGAACTGTCATGTTGATCTGTGCAGGCCTTTCCCTGGCAAGTGCTGCGATTGCATTTGTAATGATTCCTGCTAAAGCAGTAGATCGCGCTCAAGTGGGGAGCACCTGACGGCTCCCTCTGTGGTGGTCGAAAACTTAGAAACGATCGCTATTCGTCGAATCGTCGTTTAAGAAATATAAACAAACGGGGTCGAGAGTTGACACGGTAGAGGTCTGCGGTTCGATTCCGCGGGCCCACCATCCCATCCTACTGACTTGCTTTGCACACTCTTTTCGGGAACGGTAAGGCCGGGGTCACCTAACATCCTGCTTGATGAAATCGCCAAGCAGTCCAATACTCTTTCTGTATCAAAGTTTAGGACCGAACATGGCGAAACCAATTTTGCTCAGTGTCGACGACGACACCGACGTTCTGCGCGCGATCGAGCGCGACTTGCGAACGAAATACGGCGCTGAATTCCGTGTGATCGGGAGTGATTCTCCCGAATCGGCACTCACGCTTTTGAAACAGCTGAAACTGCGTAATGACAGTGTGGCATTGCTTATTGCCGATCAACGAATGCCTCACATGGACGGCGTCACGTTTTTGCAGGAAGCGATGCATGTGTTCCCTGAAGCGAAGCGGGCTTTGCTCACCGCCTACGCTGACACGAATGCAGCTATTGACGCCATCAATCAGGCCAGCATCAACTACTTCTTCTTGAAGCCGTGGGATCCTCCCAACGAGCACCTTTATCCCCAATTGGATGATCTGCTTGACGATTGGCAAGCTTCGTATCGGCCAAAATTTGAGGGCATACGAGTGCTAGGGACGCGCTGGTCGCCAAAGTCCTACGAATTGCGGGATTTCCTCGCGCGCAATCGCGTTCCGTATCAGTGGATAGACATCGAAACTTCTGCCAATGATCCGGAAACAAAGCGTCTGTTGGAAGTCTTGGGGCCAGAGGCTTCGAGTCTTCCCGTTGTACTTTTCCCGGATGGCACAAGGCTTCTTGAGAGCGTTCCAGCACAAGTCGCCCAAAGAGTCGGTTTGAAGACCCGCGCCCAAACCAATTTTTATGATTTGGCCATCGTGGGCGGAGGTCCGGCGGGTTTGGCTGCTGCAGTCTATGGGGCGTCAGAAGGCCTGCACACGGTGATGATCGAACGCGAAGCTCCTGGTGGGCAAGCCGGAATGAGTTCACGCATCGAAAATTATCTGGGGTTTCCCACGGGACTTAGTGGCGGCGATCTCGCTCGCCGCGCCGTCGTGCAAGCGCAGCGGTTCGGCGTAGAGATTCTGTCGCCTCAGGAAGCGGTTGCCATACGCACCGAAGGGTCCTACCGAATAATTAAATTAGCGGATGGAGACGAGATTTCCTGTCACGCACTGATGATCGCCACCGGCGTGCAGTGGCGGCGACTCGAAGCGCCGGGCGTCGATCGTTTGCAGGGGGCGGGCATCTACTACGGTGGCGGCGCCACGGAAGCCTTGTCCTGCAAGGGTGAGATCGTTTATGTGATCGGCGGTGCGAATTCAGCGGGGCAGGCAGCGATGAATTTCGCTAAGTATGCCGAAAAAGTGGTTATCGTGGTTCGCGGAAGCTCGCTATCGAGCACGATGTCACAGTACCTGATCGACCAAATCAAAGAAGTGCCCAATATTCAGTTGTGGGCGAACGCGAGTGTCGCTGAGGCGCACGGCGAAACGCATCTCGAAGAGATCTCATTTCTCTGTTCGGATACCAACAAGATCGAGCGTGTGCCGGCAACTGCGATGTTCATTTTTATTGGAGCGCTCCCGAGGACAGACTGGCTAGCTGGTGTCGTCGAGCGCGACGAACGCGGGTTCATCCTGACGGGTCCCGATCTGATACGAGACGGCCAACGCCCGAAGGGCTGGAACCTCGACCGAGATCCCTTCCTGCTGGAAACGAATGTCCCGGGATTGTTTGCGGTAGGTGATGTGCGCCACGGTTCCGTAAAGCGGGTGGCTTCTGGAGTCGGTGAAGGATCGGTCGCCGTTCAATTCATCCATCAATATTTGAGCAAGGTCTAAATGGTCGAAAAATCAGACCTCCGTCGCGTTCCGGCATTTGCTGATCTGCCCGACGATCAACTCGACTGGTTCCTCGGCAATTCGCAAGAACTTCGTGTGGCGGTCGGGGATACCTATATCCGCCAGGGCGATCCCGCGGACTGGATGTGTGTAATTCTCGAAGGCCAGTTTCAGTGGCGCGGTGACCTGGGCGGGGATACTGTCACATATCCAGCGAAAGCCGGCGACGTCACCGGGATCTTACCGTTCTCCCGGATGAAACGGTACAGCGTAACCTTTCGAGCGCTCACCGAAGGGCGGCTCCTGAAATTCCCGGCTTCTCTGTTCCCCGAACTTGTACAGAAAATGCCGGAATTGACCGCTCGCCTGGTGGGATACCTGTCCGACCGGGTTCGAGAAACCACTCGCGTCGAGCAGCAACGCGACCGCTTGGCTTCATTGGGAAAGCTTTCAGCGGGGCTCGCGCATGAACTTAATAATCCGGCGTCTGCTGCGAAACGTGCCACGAGCCAGTTGCGCGACGTGCTGAAGAAAATCCGCGACGCCAGCCACGAATTGGGAAGTCGTGATCTGACTTTGGCGCAGAAAGCTGAAATCGAAAAACTTGAAACTGCTTTCGTCCAGAGCAACGAGGTGCCGCCGGACCCTCTAGCTGTCAGCGATCTCGAAGAGCAGATCGATTCCTTGTTGCGGAGTCACGGCCAGAATGATTTGTGGCAGATGGCAGCAGACCTGGCGCGGAAGAACGTCAAGCCGGAAGCGCTGGAATCGTTGTTCGCCACCCTTGATGCAGACACCGCCCGCGCCGCTCTGGTCAGGATCGCGGCCTCGGTTGAGGTGGCAACTCTGCTGAACGAAATCGAGAGCGGCACATCGCGCATCTCCGACTTGGTCCGGGCAATTAAAGAATACACATACATGGATCAGACTCCGTTGCAAAACGTCGACATCGTGAAAAGCCTGGAAACCACTCTTACCATTTTGAATCACAAGCTCAAGCACGGAGTCGTCGTCGAGCGCGAGTACCAAAAAATCCCTCTTCTTGTAAATTCATTTGGCAGCGAGCTCAATCAAGTTTGGACGAATATCATCGACAATGCCATCGATGCTATGAAAGGCGAGGGCAGGCTTCAAGTCCGAACGTATCGCGAGGACAATTGTGTCGTAGTTGAGATCGCCGACAATGGACCGGGAATTGCGTCCGAAGTGCAACCGCATATCTTCGAACCTTTCTTTACCACCAAGGGAGTCGGCGAAGGCACGGGCCTCGGCCTCGACACGGTTCAGCGCATCGTCAAGAAGCACAAAGGCAGTATTCAAGTGAGCTCGAAACCCGGCGACACGCGGTTTCAAGTGTGGCTCCCTTTGGCAGGAGCCTGACTCAGGACTGCTCGCTCCGCCTTCGGTTAACGGTGAGCCAGTGAGGGCACGCGACCGATACCCGGCATGTCGCTGCCGCGGCCACCTTGAAGTTCCGCGCAAACCGTGGTCAGTTCATCGGAAATGGAAGCCACGTACTCGCCTGCTATTTCCTGAAGCTCTCTTAGATTTTCGGGGTCGGCATCGTCCATGTTGCTGGATGCGTTTTGGAGATGTGGAACCTGCAAACGGTAATAGGTGCAGCCGGGCAAGGCCCGCAATTCAAAATCGACCGCCTCAGAAACGCTGTCCATCAGCACCGGGACAATTTCTTTCGCCCAACCGATCAGGCCCCAATCCTTGGCTGAAGCATAAGTGATCTGATCCTGCCGGTCACCGGTTCCAACGGAAACGACAGTGAATGCGAGTGCCTGGGGATAAAGCGAGCGCGCTTCTGCGTAAGCCGCCATGGAAGGGTTGTTGACGAACACGCCTCCATCAACTAGCGCGTAATCCTCGGCGCCCCTCGTCAAATGGAGTGGTGGAAAGAATGTAGGGGCAGCAGAGGTGGCTCGTGCGATGTCGGTGAGTTGCCAGTTGTAGGTGGGATCCGATGCGATCTTGTGGCTCTTGAAGAAGAAAGGAATCTGTCCCTGCAAATCATAGCTGGAAATCAAGAGGGGAGTGAGGGCGGATCTAAATTCTGCGTCGCCAAAGAATTGCTTGAGGGCAGATTCCAGGGCATCAGGCCCATATTTCGGCAGAAACAGCTGGCGCTCAGGCGTCAAAATACTTTTCCGGAAGATAGCAGGGCCATTTTGGACATAGAGGTCGAGAAGTTCACCCGGAGAGTACGGGCCAGTGTTCTTGCAAGCGGTGCCGATTCCCAGCGCGATAATGCCGCCGGTGGATGTTCCTGCGATTAGGTCAAAAGCTTTGAAGAGATCCATGCCGAGACGAGTTTGTATCTCAGCGAGAATCACGGCGGGTATGATTCCGCGAATTCCGCCACCGTCAATGGCCAAGACTTTTATGGACGGCATCGCGTTCTCGATCGCGGACAGAATCCAGTGTCGTGAGGCGATACTATGATCGAGGCGGTATCTTGTCAATAATCTAATATCGAGGCAGGAATTTAAGAGGCTATTGGTCAGGTAAGTCCGGATGGTGGGTCTTCACGTGGTATTGCCCCGAATGGAATATTAGCGGCTCACCTTGCCGCCATCGGTAGTGAATCACTTCACCAAGAAAAATGACGTGATCGCCTCCGCCGAATTTACGAACCACGCGGCAGACGAAGTGAGCGGTGGCGCCTTTCAAAAGCGGGCAGCCTTCGATGCTGTTGTCGCAGTCGACTTCGGCGAACCGATCCGGGAGCTGCGCTGCAAATCGGCGCGAAAGATGGTGTTGATCTGCCGCAAGGACATTAATGGCAAAATGCCGCGCTTTGGTGAAATCTGAATACTCGGTGGAGGCTTTTCCCAGACTCCACAGCACGAGGGGCGGATCAAGGGAAACAGATGCGAATGAATTTACGGTGAGTCCGATACACCGGCCGCGCTTGGTGCGCCCGGTTACGATCGCGACGCCGGTGGCAAATTGACCGAGGGCGTTGCGAAAATCCCGGTGATCGAAGGCGCGCGATCGTTTCACGGCTGATTCTTGATTATCTCACCGCCCTTCATCACAAAGCGAATGTGCTCGAGAGTGGAGACGTCCGCGACGGGATCTCCGTCCACCGCGACGATGTCCGCAAACTTTCCGGGTTCGAGTGTGCCGACGCGATCTGACCATCCAAGAAGATCGGCGGCATTTACTGTGGCAGCCTGTATTGCAACGAGGGGCGGCAGCCCCATCTTCACCATCGTGGCGAACTCGCCCGCGTTCATTCCGTGCGGATAAACAGCTGCATCCGTGCCGAAGGCGATCTTAACGCCTTCTTTAAACGCGTGCGAAAGATTCTGCTTCGCAATAGGCAGCACCGTATTCATTTTGTCCGTCATGCTTTGCGTGAAGCCGAGATGCTGGTAGTTGGCGAGCAGCCAGTCTTCGAGAAAAACTGTGGGCACGAGATAAGTGCCGTGCTGCTTCATGAGCATGATGTCTTCGTCGTTAATGTAACTGCCGTGTTCGATGGAATCGACTCCGGCGAGGACCGCGTTCTTGATTCCGAGCGCACCGTGCGCATGTGCAGCGACCTTGCGGCCGAGACCGTGCGCGGTGTCGATGATGGCCTTCATTTCTTCAGGGCTGTATTGCTCGAGGGCGGGGTTGTCGCCTTCTGAAAGCACGCCTCCGGTAGCCATGAACTTGATCAGGTCCGCACCATACTTGATGTTCTCGCGCACCTTGGTCATGACGCTGTCTACTCCATTGGCGACGCCCTCGTTCGAATAGTTAAATTGCGGCGCGAGGAAATTTTCGTCGCCGTGGCCGCCAGTGATGCTGAGGGCAGGGCCTGAAGCGAGCATGCGCGGGCCGGGAACGTCACCAGCATTGATGGCATCGCGGAGGGCGATGTCCGCATATCCACCAGCACCCACGTTGCGAACCGTTGTGAAACCGGCTTCCAGCGTGACCCGCGCATTGTGCGCCCCGTACAGTGCGGAGCGAGGATAGGACGTATGCAGGCCGCGCGGGCCCGCCAACCATGGAACAAAAGTCAGGTGCGTGTGGCAATCGATCAATCCGGGAAGCACGGTGAGATTCGAGAGGTCGATGGTCTTTGTGCCAGCAGGCAGCTGTTTATTGATATCAGCGGGCTTGCCTACGGCCTTGATCTTGCCGTCTTGAATCCAGATGAGCTGGTCGGACGCGTAGTTTCCTGTGCGCACGTCGAGGATTTTGCCTGCGTGGACTGCAACGGACGCTGGTGCGCTGGGTCTTGTTTCTTGAGAGAGTGTCGCGCTGGCGGTGAAAATTAGAAGGCAAAGCAAAATTACGAAACGCTTCATTTCGATCTCCCCATTGTGCGATTCGATCCTCGTTAAAGCCACGTACGACAAACTCGCGCCGCGCATTGTATCTCTACCGAGCGGAAGCCGCTCAGGACAATTTACAAAGTTATTTCGTCGCGCCGCCTCATTTGATTTTTTCTTGACACACGGTGGAGCGGTTGTATGATTATGCAGTGCGTTGCATAATCACGCATAGGGTTAGATGGGCGTACAAAAACGATACCGGCAAGGGCAGATCCTGAAGCTCCTCGCGGCTCACGCCGTGGCAAGCCAAGACGAACTGCGCCGCCATCTCGGGCATATCGGCATGCGCGTGACGCAAGCTACGCTCTCGCGCGACTTGCGCGAATTGCGCCTGGTGAAGACCGCCGAGGGCTACCGGCCGCTATCTGCCGCGGCAGCCGAAGAAGCCGCGCCGCAAGCGACGCTTGCGCGGGCGCTCAAGGAATTTCTGCTCGACATTCGTCCGGCACAAAACATGCTCGTGCTGAAAACTCCTCCAGGGGGTGCCCAGCCGCTTGCCGCGGCGGTGGATTCCGAACGCTGGAAAGAAATTGTCGGCACACTCGCCGGCGACGACACGGTCTTGCTGATTACTCCTTCCCGAAGCGCTCGGGCGGCTGTGCAAAAACGCGTGGAGGAACTGCTCCGATGAACGACCCTTTACGGGTCGCCGTCGTTGGAGCAACGGGCTACGCGGGATACGAACTGGCCCGGCTCCTTCTTCGGCACCCCAAAATCGACAAACCAACATTTTATCTGCGCGACGGGAGCTCGACTGTGCGCTGCCTGACGGAGCTCTACCCGCAACTGCGCGGTTGGGGCGAAGCACCATGTAGGCCGCTGTCGGCCGGGGCGATTGCGGCTAGCGGCGCCGATGTGGCATTTCTGTCGACACCGCACGAAGCATCGCTCGAGCTCGTACCGCAGTTGCTCGCTGCAAATCCGAAACTGCGGATCGTGGATTTGAGCGGAGCGTTCCGTTTTCACGAGCCTGAGACGTTTGAGGACTGGTACAAACTTCCGCCGGCCGCAAGAGAAATTCTGCAAGAAGCTGTGTACGGGCTCCCCGAGTTGTATGCGGAGTCGTTGCCGGCAGCCCGACTCGTTGCGAATCCCGGCTGCTACCCAACTTCGGTGATTCTGGGGTTGCGGCCGCTCGTCGAAGCCGGATGGATCGACGCGTCGCGCGGAATCGTTTGTGATTGCAAATCGGGCGTAAGCGGTGCCGGAAAAGAGCCGAAGCGCGAGACTCATTTTGTCGAGGTGAATGAGAACTTTCGCGCATATGGTTTATTCACCCACCGGCACACACCGGAAGTCGCCGAACACTTGGGTCTCGCGGAACGAGATTTCGTCTTCACCACGCACTTGCTGCCTCTCGAGCGTGGAATTCTTTCCACTTTGTATGTGTGGTTGAAACCGACGCGCAATTCGGAAGAAGTCGAAACGCTCTACCGACAATTTTATGCGGAGCGACCGATGGTGCGAGTATTGCCCGCAGGACGCTTGCCCGAGCTGCAACATGTGGCGCATACGAATTTTTGCGACGTCGGATTCGCGCTGGATGCGGAGGGCGAGCGGCTGGTGATTGTGTCCTGCCTCGACAACCTTGGAAAAGGTGCGGCGGGGCAGGCGGTGCAAAATCTAAACGGGATGTACGGATATCCCGAAACGGCGGGACTGATATGAGGCTGTTGATAAAAATTGCTGGCGCGCTGCTGGAAGGCGAAGAGAACGTGCAAGGAATCGCACGGCAGGTCGCAGAGCTTGCGCGCGCAGGCCACGAGATGCTGATCGTGCACGGCGGTGGAAAGATCTTTACGGCGACGCTGGCGCGGATGGGAATCGAAAGCCGCTTCGTGAGCGGTTTGCGCGTGACGGATCGCGAAACGCGCGACGTGGCCGTGATGGTTTTTGGCGGACTGCTCAACAAGCGTCTGGCCGGGGCGATTTCGCTCGCGGGCCAGCCGGCGGTGGGAATTTCCGCGTCCGATGCAACTTGCTTTCTGGCTGAGCCAATGCAGATCGACGAAAACGAGCGGAGCCTGGGTTTTGTCGGTTACCTGACGGGCGTGAATCTCGATTTTCTGCGTGCGCAGTGGCGCGCAGGCATTGTGCCGGTAGCTTCGTGCCTGGGACTGGGAGCCGACGGAGAGATTTACAACATCAACGCCGACCACATGGCTGCGGCAGCCGCTGAATTTATTCGCGCTGACCGGTTGATTTTCCTGACGGACGTGGCCGGGGTGCTCGACGGCGACAAAGTATTGCGTGCGGTGCGTGGAAGCGAAATCGAAGACATGATCCGGCGCAACAAAGTCTCGGGCGGAATGATTTTGAAACTCGAAGCTACGAAACGGGCGCTGTCGGCCGGCGTTGCAGAAGTGCGAATTGTTGGTGGCACCGCACCTCGAGCGCTCTTGAATGCAGCGAATGCGGTTCGCTGCTCGGGGACCCGCGTGCTGCCGGTGTTGAAAGCTTCAGCGGCAAAAGCTGCACAAGGAACGGCGCGATAGAAATGGCTAAAAATAAAATAGCGGCGAAGGGCGGGTTGTCGGCGTCGCGCGCGCGTGCGGATGAAGCGCGCCACTTAATGAATACCTATAAGCGGCCACCGATTGTATTCACGAGAGGCCGCGGCTGCCGCGCGTACGACTCGACTGGGCGCGAGTATCTTGATTTTCTTGCCGGTATCGCGGTGAATGCGCTCGGCCATGCACATCCTCGGCTGGTGCGCACGATTCGACGCGAAGCAGGGCGTGCGATTCATACTTCGAACCTGTTTCACAATCCTTTTCAAGGGCCGCTCGCGAAAAAGCTGGCGCAATGGTCGGGGCTCGATCGTGTGTTCTTCACGAACAGCGGTACGGAAGCCATCGACGGCGCCCTGAAGCTCGCGCGAGCGTACGCGAACGCAAAGACCAGCACTGGCGGCGGCAGCAATGGCATAGCCGCGAAAAAGACACGGATTCTCGCGCTCGAGAATTCGTTTCACGGCCGCACGTTCGGCGCGGTTTCCATCACGTATCCCGCAAAATATCGTGATCCGTTCGCTCCGCTCGTTCCCGGCGCGGAATTCGTAAAATTCAACGATGTGGCCGACCTGGAGCGCAAGTTTGATGATTCAGTTTGCGCGCTTTTCGTGGAAACAATCCAGGGCGAGGGCGGAATTTTTCCAGTCAGCCAGAAATTTTGGCAGCGCGCACGTGAACTCGCTACTCAGCACGATGCTGCGTTGATCGCTGACGAGATTCAATGCGGCCTCGGCAGGACCGGCCGATACTTCGCGTATCAGGCGCTGGGGTCGCTTCCCGACGTGGTCGCCGTAGCGAAGCCGCTGGCAGGCGGATTGCCGCTGGGCGCGTTTATAGCCAACGAAAAGTTTGCGGCAGCTTTTACGCCGGGGATGCACGGCACCACCTTCGGTGGTGGCCCGCTTGTTTGTGCTACAGCGCTCGAATTCCTCACGATAGTCGAGGAAGAAAAGCTGCTGGCTAATATTCGCGAGCGCGGGACGGAACTGCGCGCGGGAATTGAAAAGCTTGCCAGCAAATTCGATTTCATCCGTGAAGTCCGTGGCGAGGGCTTGATGCTTGGCGTTGACCTGTCCGTGGATGGCGCGCCTTTCATCGCGGAAGCGCTACGAAGCGGGCTGATTATGAATTGCACGCACGAGCATATTTTGCGGCTACTTCCCGCGTTCACTATCAAGCCGCGGGATGTCGCCGAATTTCTCGCGAAATTCGAAGCGGTGCTGATCCGAACAGCGAAGTCGTTGGAGAAGTCTCGATCAAAAACACAGAAAACCGAAACGCATGCGCGGCCGATAACCGTGGCTGCAGCGAGGTAAAAATGAACGCAACCGCAACAACGCTAACACTCACCAACGATCTCCTGACCGGAATGGAATGGGGACCCGCGCAGGTGCGCGAACTCTTTCACTTGGCGGCGGACATCAAAGCGCGGCCGGATCGCTATCGCGGCGCTCTCGAAGGAAAATTTCTGGCGATGATTTTCGAAAAGCCGTCGCTGCGCACCCGCGTGACCTTTGAAGTGGGTATTGCGAGCCTGGGTGGCGCGTCGGTGTTTCTCGACCATACGGCAACACGGCTTGGCGCGCGCGAATCCATTCGCGACGTAGCGAAGAACCTCGAGCGAATGGTTCACGGAATCGTCGCGCGCGTATTTTCGCAAGAGTCCCTCGATGGCCTGGCAGAGCACGGCCGCATTCCCGTGATCAACGCACTCTCGGATCGCTTCCACCCGTGCCAGGCGATGTCGGACTTCTTTACGCTCGAGGAGCGCTTCGGCGGATTGCGCGGCCTGAAAGTCGCATACGTCGGCGACGGAAACAATGTGTGCCATTCGCTGCTCACGATTGCGGCACGCGTCGGGGCGCACATTCGCGCGGCTACGCCGGCCGGCTACGAGCCGGACGCAATAGTTATCGCTGAAGCGAAACGGGTGGCGCGTGAGACCCGCGGAAAAATTGAAGTTGTTCACTCTGCCGAAGATGCAGTCGCAGACGCGCAGGCGATTTACACAGACGTGTGGGCGAGCATGGGGCAAGAAGAAGAATCGGCGGCGCGCGAACTTGCGTTTGCCGGTTACCAGGTGAATGAAGATTTATTTTCACAAGCCGCTCCGGATGCCGTGTTCATGCATTGCCTTCCGGCGCATCGTGGTTCAGAGGTCACGGAAGGCGTGATCGATTCGGAACGCTCTATTGTCTTCGATCAATCAGAAAACAGACTGCACGTGCAAAAAGCGATCTTGCTCACGCTACTGAATTAGTATTCGCGGCGTTATCGCCGCACGAGGAGAAAGAATTGCCGAAAAAAGTTGTGCTGGCGTATTCCGGAGGGCTCGATACCTCCATCATTATTCCTTGGCTGAAGGAAACGTACGGCTGCGAAGTGATCGCCATGATCGGCAATCTGGGCCAGCAGGAAGATTTGGAAGGCGCGCGTAAAAAAGCTCTCGCAACCGGTGCAAGCGCAGCATACGTGGAAGATTTGCGCGAGGAATTCATCACCAGATTCATCTGGCCCACGCTGCGCGCCGGAGCCGTCTACGAGCACAAATACTTGCTTGGAACCTCATTTGCGCGGCCCTTGCTCGCGCAGCGCCAGGTGGAATTGGCGAAAAAGCTAGGCGCTGATGCATTGGCGCACGGCTGCACGGGAAAGGGCAACGACCAGGTTCGCTTTGAGCTCGCGGCCAAGGCCCTAGCGCCAGAATTAAAAATCATCGCGCCCTGGCGCGAATGGAAGATCACCTCGCGTGAAGATGCTATCGCGTACGCTCGGGCGCATGATGTTCCCGTGGAGCAGACAACCAAGAATATCTACAGCCGAGATCGCAACATCTGGCACTTGAGCCACGAAGGCGGAGTGCTCGAAGATCCGGCGAATGCTCCCGAAGAATCCATGTGGCAATGGGTCGTTTCCCCGGCCAAGGCCCCCGATCAACCAACGACAGTAGAAATCGGTTTCGACGCCGGAGTTCCGGTCTTCGTGAACGGCAAGAAGCTCGGCGGGGTTGCGATCATCGAGCAGTTGAATGAAATCGCGGCGGCTAATGGCGTGGGGCGAATGGAGATGGTCGAAAACCGGCTCGTAGGAATCAAGTCGCGCGGAGCATACGAAACGCCCGGCGGCACTTTGCTGATCGCAGCGCACCGCGAACTCGAGTCGCTCTGCCTCGATCGCGAGACAGCGCACTACCAACAAATGCTCGCCTTGCGTTATGCGGAAATGGTCTATTACGGAATGTGGTTTACGCCTCTGCGTGAATCGCTCGACGCGTTCTTCGCAAAATCACAGGAGCGCGTCACCGGTAGCGTGGGTTTGACGCTTTTCAAGGGCAATCTGAGCGTGGCGTCGCGGCGTTCTCCGTTCTCGCTTTATCGCACGAACCTGGCAAGTTTCACCATGACCGGCTACAACCCGAAAGATGCGGAAGGCTTCATCAACCTCTTCGCGCTGCCAATCACCGTGCCGCAAGAAGCAGAAATTCGCCGTAAAGCCGAGGCAGGATGAGCAGCACGCCCGAACAGAAAAAGGAACAGAAGATGTGGGGCGGCCGCTTCGAGCGCGGGCCGGATGCGTCGTTCTACGAGTTCGAGCGTTCATGGCAATTCGACCGCCGCTTGTTGCCGCAGGAGCTTGCGCTCGACCGTGCCTGGGCGCGGGCGATTGCTGCCGCCGGCATTCTAAACGATGAAGAATGTGCGCAAATCGTCCGTGCTCTCGACGAAATCGAGCGCCGTGCAAAATCCGAACCTTCGTGGCTCGACGCTTCGAAGGCAGAGGATGTGCATCATTTCGCCGAAAGCGCGCTCATAGAAAAGCTGGGCCCGTTCGGAGCCAAGTTGCACACCGGCCGCAGCCGCAACGAGATGGTCGCCACCGAGTTTCGGATGTACGTAAAAGATGCCGCGCTCGAAATCCAACGGGCGATTGCGGCTCTCGCGCGCGCCACCGAAGGGCAAGCCGAGAAGAATATGGGCGTGCCGATGCCAGGCACTACGCACATGCAGCACGCGCAACCGCTGTTGCTCTCGCACTGGCTGCTGGCGCACGGCGAAGCATTCGTGCGCGACGCGGAGCGCCTGAAATCCGCAGCTGCGAGCGCGGACTTGTGTCCACTTGGATCGGGAGCGCTGGCGGGCTGCGCGTTTCCACTCGATCGGAAAGCGCTGGCTCGTGATCTGGGATTTTCTGGCATCACTGCCAATAGCCTGGATGCGGTAAGTGACCGCGACTTCGCACTCGAATTTCTCTTCGCATTGACGACGCTGGCCATGCACCTCTCACGGCTAGCTGAGGACATGGTTCTATTCGCTACGCCCGAATTTGGCTTCATCGAGTTACCTGATGAGTTTTCGACGGGTAGCAGTTTGATGCCCCAGAAGAAAAATCCCGATGCTTGGGAGCTGATTCGCGGAAAAACAGGACGGATTTATGGCTCGTTGTTCGCGTTGCTGACTACGTTCAAAGGTCTGCCTTCGAGTTACCAGCGCGACCTGCAGGAAGATAAAGAAGCGCTCTTTGGCGCACACGATCAGGCACTGGCAATGACGCAGATCGCTGCAGCTACGCTCGCGGCTACGAAATTCAATGAACCGCGTCTACGCGAAGCCGCTCAGGATCCGGCACTTGTCGCGACCGAATTGGCGGATTACCTTGTGGCGTTTGGCGTGCCGTTTCGTGAAGCGCATGAGGTGGTGGGCAAAGTGCTGCGCGCGGCGGAGCAAGAGGGCAAATCGATTCGCGAGATGCCGATCGAGAGACTCAAGGAGTTTTCTCCTGCGTTTGGCCGCGATCTGGCAACTGTGCTGACTCTGGAATCGGCGCTCGCACGCCGAGCAGTGGCCGGAGGAACCGCGCCAGCCGCAGTTCGCGCCGCTCTGGGCGACTTCAAGGCGCGGCTTGGAAAGATCGAGGAAAGCCAATGAAGGCGCGACGAGCCAAATTTTCAGATGCTCGCGCGATTTTTGAACTGATCGCAGGGTACGCCGACCAAGGATTGCTGCTGCCTCGCGCTGAAGACGAAATTCAGCAAAATATAAGCCACTTCCTTGTGCATGAAGACAAAAAGCGTGTGGTGAGTTGCGTGGCCCTCGAAAACTACGGCACGGAACTGGCGGAAATCCGCTCGCTCGCGGTCGATCCGGAGCTTCGCGGGCGTCACGCTGGCACGAAGTTGCTGGAGTTTGTGCTCGCGGAAGCGTGCCGTCGGGGGATCGCGCGCGTTTTCGCTGTAACGCATGCACCGGAATTCTTTGTGCGTCAGGGTTTTGAGCCAACGTCGCGGCACACCCTGACTGAAAAAGTGGAACGGGACTGCCGCGCGTGCCCTAAACGGCGATCCTGCCAGTTGGTTGCGGTGGTCGCCACCATAATTCCCGAACGCATCGCTCTGCCGATTCTCGGTGACTCGGCCACTCCCATTTCGGCTGCATGACTCCCGCCGCAACAGCGAAAAATATTCCTCGCGGCTTCTCGTTTTCCTCCGCCGCCTGCGGATTGAAGAAATCGGGCCTCGATCTCGGGCTTCTCGTGAGCGAATCGCCAGCGGTGGCTGCCGCAATGTTTACCAGGAATCAGGTAGTTGCCGCGCCGGTTTTGGCATCGCAGGCTCACCTTAGGCAATCGCGCGATCGAATGCGCGGCATCATCGTCAATTCCGGCAATGCGAACTGCTGTACTGGTTCAGGCGGTGTTGCGGCGGCGGCAGCGACGACTCTGAAGGTCGCGCGGGAATTGGATAAGCTACATCCGACGCAAATATTAGTTTGCTCAACCGGAGTGATTGGCCTGCCACTGCGCGTCGAGAAGATCCTGAAGGCAATACCGGAATTGGTTCGCGCGCGAAGTGGCAAAGCCGAAGCCTTCGCCCAATTCACGCGGGCGATTATGACCACCGATACTCGCCCCAAGTGGGCGGCGGCGAATTGCCGCATTGGCGGAAAAACTGTTCGGGTTCTCGGGTGCTGCAAAGGCGCGGGAATGATTCAGCCGAACATGGCGACGATGCTCGCCTTCCTTGCAACAGACGCCGCGATTTCGTCGCCGCTCCTTTCGCAAGCGCTGCGAGGCGCCGTTGCTGGCACATTCAATGCGATCACGGTAGATGGCGACACCTCGACAAACGATACAGTAGCAATTCTTGCAAATGGCAAGAGCGGCGCGCGAAGAATCGTGAGCGCTAACTCCGACTTCAAATCCTTCTACACGGCGCTCGAAAATGTCTGTCGCACACTCGCGTTGAAGATTGTCGAAGATGGCGAAGGAGCGCAACGCGTGATCGAAATCGAAGTGCGAGGAGCGCCGTCAGATCGAGCCGCCGCACAAATTGCTCGCACGATCGCGAACTCGCCCCTCGTAAAAACGGCTCTAGCCGGCGCCGACCCCAACTGGGGCCGCATTCTCGCCGCCGCCGGGAGAGCCGGTGTGCCGTTCGATTTCAAACTCGTAGATATCAAGCTCGCGGGAATTCTCGTGTGCTGGCGAGGTGGCGAATACCCATTTTCTGAGAACGTGGCGCACAAAAAGATGCTCGCGAAATACGTGCCCATCGTCCTAGATATGCATTCCGGCAAGGGCACCGCGCGAATGTGGACGTGCGATTTCACCGGCGAGTATGTCAACATCAACGCGAGCTACCGCACCTAGCCCGCTAAGCTACGTTTCCCAATTCCAATCCGCATATGTCTCCCGCAGCTTCAGCTTCAGCAGCTTGCCGACCGATGTGCGCGGAAGTTCGTCACTAAAGACAAAGGCATCCGGAAGCTGCCACTTGGCAAATTTCGCTGCGAGAAATTCGCGCAATTCTTCCGGCGTCACTTGCGCGCCCTCCTTCACCACCACGACGGCGAGCGGGCGCTCCTGCCATTTCGGGTGCGCGACACCAATCACGGCCGCCTCGCGCACGCTCGGATGTCCCATTAACTCGTTTTCCAAATCCACCGAGCTAATCCACTCGCCTCCCGATTTGATGAGGTCTTTGCTGCGATCCACAATTTTGACGTAGCCCTCGGAATCAATCGTCGCGATGTCTCCCGTCTTGAACCACCCATCGTGGGTCCAGCGATCCGCAGTCTCCGGCGCTTCAAAGTAGCTCGCAGCAACCCACGGTCCGCGAATTTCCAGTTCGCCACACGTCACTCCGTCGCGAGGCGCTTCGCCCTCCAGCCGCATCACGCGGACTTCGACAAACGGCGCCGGCAATCCTTGCTTCACACGAATCTTATATTTTTCATCCTCGGAGCCATGCGCCAATGTGGATTTGAGCGTGCCGGTGGTCGCGAAAGGGGTTGTTTCGGTCATGCCCCAGAGATGCGTGATCCGGAATCCAAACTTATCCATGCGCCGAAGCAGCGTTTCCGGCACAGCCGATCCGCCGCACGTAATGCGAACGGGATGATTGATCTTCCAGCGCCCAGGCTCTTTTTCAAGGGCCAAAAGCACACCGAACCAGACCGTGGGCACAGCCGTCGCGATCGTGACTTTTTCCTGTTCAATCAAGTCGAGCAGGCTTTCAGCGTCGAGATGAGGCCCGGAGAAGACAAGCTTCGCTCCGACCATCGTCGCGGTAAACGGAACGCCCCAGGCATTCGCGTGAAACATCGAAGACGCCGGCAGCACCACCTCGTTGTGGTTTATTGCGAATGCATCTCCCAGGCATTGCGCGAAGCTGTGAAGCACAAGGGCGCGATGCGAATAGACCACTCCTTTCGATTTGCCCGTCGTGCCGGACGTGAAACACATCGCCGCCGCTTCATTCTCCTCAAGCACCGGATATTCAAATTCATCGTCGGCCGCACTGAGCAAGTCTTCATAGTTTTCATACTGTCGCGGAATCGGTTGCCCGCAGAACGGCACAACAAACACGCGCTCAAAATGAACTTGCGCGCGGAACGATTCATAGATTGGAAGAAGGACGTCGTCAACGATCAGATAGCGATCGCGAGCGTGGTTGGCGATATAAACAAGCTCGTTGGCGTGCAGCCGAAGATTCAGCGTATGGAGCACGCCACCGGAAGCCGGTATGCCGAAGTATGCTTCCAGATGCGACGAATGATTCCACATTAGCGTCGCTACCCGGTCGCCTCGAGCAAGTCCGGCCAACTCCAGCGCGCGAGCCAGCCGCCGCGCTCGTCGATAGATCGCCCCATAGTTCGTGCGCGCGATCGTGCGGTCGGGCCGGCGCGAAACGATTTCCACTTGTCCGTAAAGTTTTCCGGCACGCTCGAGGATAGGCACGAGCGTGAGCGGAAAGTCCATCATGGTTCCAAGCACGGAAATCTCCGGAAAGCTTGCGCGCATCGTATCACCGAATGCCACGGGGTCTGCTGCCGACAACTCTTGGGGAACTGAACAAGAGAGGTAATTCTCGCTCGCTCCGGACCTTTTTGTCGTTGAAGTCGTTTCGACCGACGCGGTGGTTGACTGCGGGGGGTAGTTGCCGCAAGATGCTCGTGCGTTCCCGGGGACATCCTGGCCGGTCTGCAGGAAGGCGGCTTTTTACGGCCTGGATACGAGCTAGGTTTGCATTCCTCAGTTACGCTGACGTGTCCCGCGCTGGCGGGGACCAGGAGAACGGCCGTGAAGAAATTGTACGTTGGGAACCTCTCGTTTAAGGCCACAGAAGAGCAGGTGCAAGCGCTGTTTGCTGAAATCGGCGTGCAACCGGATTCACTCACGCTGCTCCGCGATCGTTTTACAGGACAGCCGCGCGGCTTCGGTTTCGCCGAGATTCACGACGACGGCGCAGCAGAGAAGGCGATTGCAGCTCTCAACGGCAAAGACTTTCTTGGCCGCGCGCTGGTAGTAAATGAAGCTCGTCCGCAGAGAGAAGGCGGTGGCGGTGGAGGGGGCGGCGGGCGAGGCGGTGATCGCGGCGGACACGGTGGTGGTGGCGGCGGTGGACGAGGCGGTGGCGGCGGACGCGGTGGCCACGGTGGTGGCGGTGGACGCGGTGGCGATCGAGGTGGTTACGGCGGGCGCGACCGCTAGATTTCCCTCAGCTGATTCTCTTTAGAGTTTTGCGAGCGCAGAAAATTCGCGCGCATCGAACAGACGCAGAGGAATACTTGTGCGCAGGTGCGCCGGCCCTGAGATCACGCAATTGCAGTGTGTTCCCGCTCTGCCTTCGCGGTGCGAGGCTTGGGCGGAATCACTTCAACCTTCCCGCCGCGGTAGTAAAAGCGCTCCACGGTAGTTTCGTGCACGCCCTGCGCAACCAACGCGCGAACATCCAGCTTCGATTCCGCCTCATCGAGTTCCCCCGCGCTGGCGTACAGCGCCGGAGTTCGCGGCATGAAGACCGGGCAACAATCGTGAAACGGCTCGGAGGAAGTCTCGTACGTGCCGATCTTGCGCGCCGTGGCCAGAATTTCCATCTTGTCGGTGCCGATCAGCGGGCGGAACACTGGCATCCGCGCGGCTGCTTCGACCGCGATTAGATTTCGAAGCGTTTGCGATGCAACCTGACCAAGGCTGTCTCCCGTTACAAGGGCCAGCGAGCGGGCGCCCCTCGCCAGAGCCTGAGCAATCCGCACCATCATGCGCCGATACAGCAGAACACGGTAATCTTCAGGCGCGTATCGGACGATCTCGCGCTGAATCGCCTCGAACGGCACACGATAAAGTTTCGCGTGGAACTGGTATGGAACGAGCCGGCGGACGAGTTCGCTCGCAATATGAAGAGACGATTCGCCCGGACGCGCTCCGGTACTGTAGAAGTGCGCGAAGCTCAAATGCGCGCCGCGCTTCATCATGTGATATGCCGCAACTGCGGAATCGTAACCCCCCGAAAGCAAGCACATCATCCGTCCAGCCGTATTGGCAGGCAGTCCGCCAGTCCCCGGAATCCTTCGCGCGTATACGAGGGCTGGGCCGGGCGTGATTTCCACGTAACAAGTCAGCTCCGGATCGGTAAGCTTCACGCGCACGTCGCGCCCTCGCTCGCGAAACCGATCGAGCAGATAGCGGCCAATCGCCGCATCAATCTCCATCGAAGTGTGAGGGAATGACTTGTCGCTACGCTTCGCCCTTACCGCGAAATTCGCAAATTGCAGTGGTTCAACCTCGTCCCAGGATGCTCGACATAGCGCGTCGATACTGCGCTCGACGGGTTTCGCCACTGCGTAGAATGCTATTCCGAGAACCCGGCTCACGCGCGACGTCGCTTCTTCGAGCGAAGCTCCATCACCCAAACGAACGATAAACCGATCGCCCGGTTGCTCGATCCTCCGAACGGGTATCCCTTCGAGCGCCTTGCGAAGCGCCGTGAAGAGCTTGCCCAGAAAGAACCGCCGGTTGCGGCCCTTCAGCCACAATTCGTGGTAATGAACGACGATAACTGGATTGTTCATTCTTTATACTTTTGCGCTGCCGCAACGCGCATTTCACATCCTCGGCCCACATTTCGCCTGCGTTTCAGCGTTTCACGAAGTATAGCAGCGATTTACATACGGTGTAGTATCGCGCCAAGTCAAGGAGGTTGGCCGGACGCCTACGGGGAATCCCCGATGGCGGCCTGCGCCTAAAAAGCGATAACTTCCTGGATACAATTCGTGTTGACGCAAGACTTTCCACTACAAGCGGGGTTACTATCGGCAGCGCTCCTGTCCGCGGAGCGAATACTCGGGCCTGTTGAAAATGGAAAGCGACCGAAGGCACAGGTGATGCATCCATATCTCTGAACCCGGGGCGTTCGGGAGGAACTTCATGTGGAATCGTAGAGATTGGGACGACTTCTTCGACATAGTGAGAAAGCGCTGGCACACCCACCGGCCTCCGCGGCCGTTGGATCGTTCGGGCCGTCGTTTAACGCCCGCAGAAGGATATAGCCTTGCTGAACTTGATGATGCTGGTATGAGCATCGAGCAGGCCGAAATGCTAGGACTGCCGGTAGATGCAGGCCGCGTCGGTTCATATGGACCGAACGTCTCTTCGTTGCGTGAATTCCTTCGCGCTACTCGTTCACGCGTCTGAAGCACTCACGCGTACTAGGATTCATAATCCTCGGAACGACGCTGCTGTCTCGGGGATTTTCTTTTTAGCTCGATTTTCGTTCTCAGTTCTACCGAGGACTGAACCGAGTCATCAGGAATGAAGTAAGCCCCGCCACGATCCCGCCGCCGATTACAACAGCCTCCCAGGCGATTCCCGCAGCGACCGATAGAACCGCAGGCGCTCCGAATGGCAGCAAGAGTGCCGCAAGCGCCGCTTCGCGCACCCCGATTCCTCCTTGCGTAATCGGAATTGCCGCCGAAAGTTTTGCCAGTGGCCACGCAAACAACCACACGCGAAATGGCAAGTGCAATCCACAAGCTTCCGCCAGAGCAATGTTTAAAACAATGAATACAATCTGCGCCGATAGAGCAAGAATGAGCGCGGCCATTACGGCCCCAGGGCGCCGCGCCATGGAACGAGCAGCGATTCTCATTCGCACGAACCGCCGTCTCATGCGATAGGAGAAGCGCCGCGCGGGGAGAAATGCCGCAATCGCCGCGGCAATCAAAGTCCCGACTAATCCAATCCCGGCGAGCAGCAGAAAAATCCGGCGGTCTTTCGGATCGAGCGAGCCAGGCAGCAGTAAAGCACCGATACCTGCCAAAAGCCCCAGCGCCACCAGATCAACGCTTCGGTCAACCAGGCTACCAAGCAGAACCCCTGCTTTGCTGCGGCCAATGCGCATCGCCATACCGGCACGGACCAAATCGCCCCCGATCAGCGAAGGGAGAAACAGCGAGCCAAAAAGCCCGGCAAAATAACAGCGCGCGGCCTGTATCCACGTCATGCCGGAACCAGCCACCGCCACCATGAGCCGCCACTTCGTCACACCGATGCAGTGTGTCGCCAGATATCCTATGAGCACGAAAATCCACAAGTGCCTTGGGAGCGTTTCGAGCGTGTGCCAGATCTGGCGGCCCGAAAGAAAACGGAATAGCAGGAAAAGAACCAAGGCGCTGCCGCCGTAGTGCAAGAGAGCCTGAAGCGCGGCCCTCGTCCAAGTTTTTCCGGAGGTTCGCGTGTCGGATGGAGAATTCACGGGAAGTGGTCGGCACATTATGCGGTGCGGCGGTTCCTGCCACAAGCTCTGGAAATGCGGTTGCAGTCGAGGGAATAACCCATTAACGTAGTCCACTTGTTTTCGTATCGCGCGATCTGACTGGGAGAACTTCGGAGCTGTCCTGAAGTCGTTCATCCCGATTCGAGGCCAAGTTGAAGAAGAAAATTCGTGTGTTGCAGTACGGTGTCGGACCAATTGGTGCTTCGATCGCTCGCCTGATGCGCCAGAAAGCCGCCCTCGAAATTGTTGGCGCAATCGATAAGGATCCCGCCAAAGCAGGGCGCGATCTGGGCGAAGTTGCGGGCGCTACGGATGCTCCATGGGGCGTGACGGTCTCGGGCGATTCAACCCACCTACTCGCAAAGCCGGTAGACGTGGTGATCCACTCGACTTCTTCATATCTACCGAGCGTGATGGACCAGCTGCTCGAATGCCTCGGCGCGGGCTGCTGCATTGTTTCCACATGCGAGGAGCTCGCCTACCCGTATCGCAAGCATCCGGACCTTTCCGCGCAGCTTGACGCCGCTGCGAAAGAAGAAGGCGTCGCTTTGGTGGGCACAGGCGTGAACCCAGGATTCGTGATGGACAAGCTCGTTCTTACGTTGAGCGCCGTTTCACAACACGTCGAATGGGCGAAAGCCGTGCGCGTGGTTGATGCTTCGAAGCGCCGCTTGCCGTTGCAAAAGAAAATTGGCGCCGGAATGAGCCCCGAAGAATTTCGCGCCCAGGTCACCGCTGGCGTTATCAAGCATCACGGCCTGCCCGAATCGATCGCGATGGTCGCCGATGGTTTGGGATTCGAGCTCGACGATATCTCTGAGACGATTGAGCCGGTGATCGCAGTAGAACCGGTGAAAACCGAATTCCTGAAAGTCGCGCGCGGCCAGGTGGCCGGCGTACATCAAATCGCGCGCGGAATGAACGGCGGCAAAGAGAAAATCTACATGGAGCTGAAGATGTTCGTGGGCGCCGAAAACTCCGCCGACTCGATTGAACTGAAAGGCGAGCCTAATCTGGCGCTCACAATTCCTGGCGGCACGCATGGCGACGTGGCCACCGCCGCGGTTGTCGTCAACGCGATCCCTTCTATTCTCGCCGCGCAATCTGGTTTGCGCACCGCTCGCGACCTTCCGCTCAGCTACTTCCCAGCGGTTCGATTACCTTGACTCGTGTATGGGTCTCTTTTTTTGGCTAAAGGAAAGTAATTGGAATCTCGCTCTTAACGATCAAAAAACCTGGTTTCTTGAGGCTTCGTTAGTTTTTGTTCCAGAAACGCGCCACCGCGGCATAGTCCGGGTCGTCCTTCGATGCATCTTTCACAGCGCTATAAGTCGCAAACGCAGCTGCAGCAGCGGGCAAGTCGAGCCCTTCTCTCTTGGCCAGTTCGAGGGCGAGACGAATATCCTTGTGCATCAGCCGTAGTGGAAAGCTAGCCGGATATTCATTTTTAAGCATGGTAGGCGCCTTCACGTCCAACACCCCCGCGCGCGCCATGCTCGACTGCATCACTTCCACCAACTTCTCGCCGGCGATGCCAGCTTTCGTAACCAGCGCCAGGGCTTCCGCCAAGGCTTCCACTTCGAGCGCAAGGATCAAATTCATTGCGAGCTTCACCGTCTGCCCAGCGCCGTTTGGCCCCAGCAGGAAGAATTTCTTGCCCATCACTTCGAAAATCGGCTTTACGCGCTCGAACACCTCCGCCTTTCCGCCGATCATGAAAACCAGCTCACCCTTTTTTGCACCCCAGTCTCCTCCCGTCACCGCCGCATCCAGATAGTCGGCCCCTTTTTCGGCGCAAGCGGCAGCGGCACGTCGCGCGAGTTCGGGAGAAATGGTGCTCGAATCGATATACGTGCTGCCGCGACGCAACCCTGCCAGCGCGCCGTCCACGCCCCATAAAATCTCCTCGACCGCGGGTGGATCGCTGACAATCGTAATCAGCACATCTACCTGCGCGGCCGTGTCCCGCGGACTCGGGCCGAACTTCGCACCTTCGCGCACGAGTTCGTCTGCGCGCTCCTTCGTTCGGTTCCAGACCACCAAGGGGAATCCCGCTTTCAGCAAATTCCCCGCCATCGGCTTTCCCATCAGCCCCAATCCGATAAACCCCACCGTCGGTTTCATTCGTCCTCCTTATCTATATCGTCGCAATATCAATATATGCGTGGCTCGACGCAGAATCGTCAAGAAAGTTTCAACAGTGCGGGGCTCGCTAGAATAAAGCGTCAGGAGAGTTTAACGGTGGACTTTAGGTGGTACGGAGTGAACAGCGATTGGCTCATCGGGATTTCGTGGCGTCTCGGCAAGACGTATCACATACTCGTAGGGAATTTCCACGCGCATCGTTTTCTTTCTTTCGCCCAGCAGTAGGTGTTCTTCAATCACGATACACCGACCCGTGTCGGCCACAAGCATCCCTACGGATTTCTGGTGAATGTTCGCGACGCGATATTGAGCTTCCACGCGCTTGCCCATAAATGAAACATAGCGACTCATCGACTAACCATTTCACAACGTCCTTATCCAGCGGGTCAATGGTACCGTGGTTTACTATAAGTGCACTTCAAACTATACGGAAGGGAAATTGTCGTGTACCAGCCGTTCTAGTGGGAGGGATGGTGCGAACCAGCAGTAACCTCATGCGAGATCGGTGCAGCTTCGACACTGCGCATCTGCAAGTCGGCAGTAAGTGCAAGAACAAGCGGAGCAACAATGCTGAGGGCGAAATAACTGAAAACAATCGGGAGAACCCAGGCGAGCGCCCGCGAATCATTCGCGTAGTGTTTCGAAGCGGTCCACCACACCGCCACAGCCGCTATTAGCCCTGCAAAAGCCGAGAGGTAGCGGCTAAGCAACGAAATCTCGAGCGGTTTGCCGCAGTTCGGGCAGAGTAGGTCATTCGAATAGGCAAGAACTCTGTCAACGGAAACTACATGCAAGCAATCAGGACAAACTCGAGCCGCCACGAGCGCCTCCTGGATTCAGTGCAAGATACACTACCCGCGTCGGACAAAAAAGGCCCCAGCTAAATCAGAGAAAATTCCACGCGGTGACGCATCGGGTCGATTCGTTCAGCCCTCACACGCACGCGATCGCCCAGCCTGAAAATTCTCTGCACTTTGCCGCCTCGCGACCCGCCCCGGTACGGTTCGGCCACAATCACATGGTCTCGCTCGCGAAAGGTGCAGCGCATCCCTGTAACTTCTTCCAGCCGGTCAATACTCACGAGCCCCTCGACGAAAATTTCGGCCAGTTCCACAAAAAATCCGAACTTCTGCACCGAAACAATCAGCGCCTCATACTCCTCGCCGAGATGGCCCTCCATGAACTGAGCCGTCTTCCATTCCATCAGTTCGCGCTCGGCCGCTTCTGCGCGCCGCTCGGCTTCCGAGCTTTCCGAGGCAATCTCCTCCAATTCAACACGGCGATACGGGCCGAGCATTGCAACGGTCTCCGCGTCCTTTCCTGGTTTCGGATCTACGAGCGTCGCACGCAACGGTCTCACATCCGGATTCGCAAGCGCCCACTTCAGCGCACGATGAACGATCAAGTCCGGGTAGCGGCGGATTGGAGACGTAAAGTGCGTGTACTCCTTCGTCGCCAGCGCGAAATGCCCGAGAACTTCCACAGCGTAGCGCGCCTGCTTCAATGAACGCAGCATCAAATAGGAAAGAATCCGCTCCTCAGGCTTTCCCGCAATTTTTTCCGTCAGGCGCTGATAGTGCTGCGGACGAATATCCACTTCTTCGGCGCCCGGCACAGTTACACTCATCGGACGCGGGCGCCCTCGACTCGCGTCGCGTCCCCCTCGCCCTCGCGCTGCCGGTTGGACCCGGCCATGGCGCACCGCGATGCGGCGCTCCGTAAGATCTTCCACTCCCAGCGAGTAGCCAAACGCATGCGCCAGCTCTTCGAACTCGATCACCTTTTTGGGATCGGGCTTTTCGTGCACGCGATGCAACGAAGCGACGCCGCGCCGTTCAAGATACTCCGCCACCGCCTCGTTCGCGGCGAGCATGAACTCCTCGATGATCCGGTGCGCGATGTTCCGCACGCTGCGGACGATGCTGAGCATCCGCCCCTGGTCGTCGAACTCGATAATCGGTTCGGGTAGATCGAAATCGATCGACCCGCGCCCGACGCGTTTCTTGTTCAGCAGTAGCGCCAGCTCTTTCATCCGCTTGAAATTCCCGACCAGCGGCGCATAGCGCTGCTTCATTTCCGAATCGCCCTCTAGAATCTTGTGCACGTTGGTATACGTCATTCGCTCTACAGAACGAATCACGCCGGGCGTGAAATCGGCGCGCACTGTGTTTCCGTTCGCGTCGATTTCCATAGTCGCGCTCATCACCAGCCGGTCTACTTTCGGATTAAGCGAACAGATGCCATTGGAAAGCTCCTCCGGCAGCATAGGCACGGCGCGGTTCGGAAAGTACACGGACGTCCCGCGCAGGTGCGCTTCACGATCGAGCGGCGAATTGCGCTCCACATAGTGCGCCACGTCCGCGATGTGCACTTGCAGCTCACAGTGCCCGTTTGGCAACTCGGCCATATGAACCGCATCGTCAAAATCGCGCGCGGTCTCCCCATCGATCGTCACAATCGGAAGATCACGGAAGTCGCGTCGGCCTCGCAGATCTGCCTCGGAAACCCGCTGCGGCTCAGATTTCGCTTCCGCCACCACTTCCGCTGGAAAAATGTACGGCAAATGATGCTTGCGAATGCTGATCTCAACATCGACGCCGATGTCACCCGGCCGGCCGAGAATCTCAATCACGCGACCCGCCGGTGCAAGGCCGCCTTTCGGATAGCGCGTAATCTCCACGTTCACCACCGCGCCATCCAGCTCGGGCAGCCGCAACCGCCGATGGCTCGCCGCAGCGCCTCCCGCTTGTGTTGAGCCTACTTTCCCCCGCAACTCCGGCGTCAATTCGTCGCCGGGCGGAATCGTCACCTCGTGTTGAATTCGCGTATCGTATGGCAACACAACGTTTCCATGGGGACCGTAGCGGAAAAGCCCGACGACCGTCGGATTCTCGCGCTCGAGGACCTGTACGATGCGGCCTTCCGCACGGCCATCCGCTTTTCGTCTCTCGACGCGTGCCAGCACACGATCACCATGCATCGCGTCCGCCATGGCATCGCGCCCGATAAAAAGGTCGCCTTCTACGCGCGGAATCGGCTTATCTGGCACCAGGAAACCGTATCCGTCGCGGTGTGCCACGATTCTTCCGGAAACCAAATTCGGATCGGGACTTTTACGAGCCGCGCCTGCCCCCGTGGCTGGCGCTGAGTCCGCATCTGGAGGCTTCTGGGCCTCTGCTGCTGCAGACTTTTTTCCTTTTGCGGCGCCGCGCGCCGACTGCTTGCTCTCCGCGAGTCGATATTGCCCGGCGCGAATTTCTTCCACGTCACCCCGGCTCTTCAAATATTGAATAATTCGCGGCAAAAACCGGCGCCCATGATGCTGCAACTCCATTCCGTGCGCGATCTGCCGGATACTCTCTGGCTGCGGAATCGAGGAGAGGTAGGTGATAACCTGCTCTTCGGTCACGTGACTTGGGTGCGGTTCCTTCTCGGAGTCTTTCGTGCCTTTGTATTTTCGAGGATGTTTCATAGTGTGTGAGAAGTGCCACGCACAGGCTAGCGGAATTCAAGCTGGCTGGCAAAGAGTGTTAACGAGTCCTAGACGCGCAACATGCTCACGATTCGCCCCGCTGTCACTACTGCGCCATTACTGCTGCGATTGGCGCGCGATCGGCAAATCTACGATACCAATCCTGCCATCCGGCTGCCGCTCGAGAGCAGGCGCGTACGCGCCGAGCAATTCACGCCGCCACCAATCGCCCGTTTCACGTTTCGTTTTTTCGTCAGTAAACCAATATTGATAGATGACCGCGCGAACCGCGATGGGCTGCGGCCCTCTTGCAAACGGATTGCCGGCAAATAAGTGGAGTACATCGGCATCGTCTTGAAGCAGCCGTTCCTCTGCCCACAGCACAAATCGATTCTGGCGCCAGCCGCCCAGCGACGCGAACCACAGATTCCAATCGAAGCGCGGCTGATACGGCGCGTAAATACCCGGCGCCTTCTTCACATCCTGGGGTTTGTAGCGGAAAGGATACGGAATCCACGCCTTGCCGTCGCTCGACCCTTGAAACTCGATTTCCAGACGCTCGGGCGTCATCACGGCAAACAAGCCATAGCGATTCGCAATGCGAAAAGGTTCCAGCGCCGACACCGGTGACATCGGCAAAGGCAGCGTGGGCAGAAACATCCAGATCAACTGCGCCGTCGTCGCATAGAAAACCACGCCCAGAAAAGCTCCGGCGATGGCCATTCGAAGCGGACGCAGTCGCTCGCGCCACACAGAGCGCCAGTTTTCGGTCTTTTCAGCCGCCGCTTCGCTTCCATTCCCAACGCTGGACGCCGATGTGAAAAAGTCGCGCATCTTGCGCGGCAAAACCCATTCGACGAATCGATCGTCAAGCAACAAAAAACCAAGCGAGAGGACGATATAATTCAAAAACGTGTAGTTCGCTGTGAGAATGATTCCGATTTCGAACGGCGTCACGATGCAAAAGCAAACAATCCGGAAACGCCGCGGCAGAAAAAGCATCCACACCAACACAAGTTCAACCGCAAACGTGAGCACGACTGTTCCCGCATGAAACCAGTGCGGAAAATGCTGCACGTACCATCCAATCCATGTGGGCAGCGGGCCATTCTGATAATAATTGTCCATGGCCGTGAAATTGCGCCATGTGGGATCGCCGCTTCGAATCTTCGCTACTCCCGATTCGAAATAGATCCGGAACCATTCCCATTGCAGCAAGAACATGCTGGCGCGCGACGGGGGATTGCTTCGTCCTAATCCCGACCAGAATCCAGGCGGCGCAAAAAACAACGATATGAAACCCGCTTCGAGCAGCATCCCATCCGATTGATACCCGGAAAAATCCTGCGCAGCCGCTACGAACGACAGATAACACACGAAACAAGTAAGGAGCATTCCTCGCGGCCATACGTTGAAAACCAAAATTGCCGAAGCAATCAATCCGACCCAGCAAATTGCCATCAGCATCCGATTGCCGGAACCACTCCACAGCAGCGTGGGGGCGTACCAGAATCGCAGCACTCCCGGAACTGCCGATGTGACCGCCTGAAGATAGTCCTTGGCGGGAAGAAGACCGTTCGTGCCGACGAGTCCTTTTATCTGAAATAGAAGCGAATAAAACGCGGAAAAATAGATCAGGCCCAGCGCACGGAGGAAAATCCATCGTGGCCATAGGTGACCGGGACGCCTCTCGCTGATCGGCTCGGGCCCAAGCAGCCAGCTCACAGCATGCTGCAGCCGCTCGATTCCAGTCGGCCGTTCGAACGAGTGCTCGTATGTTTTCGACCGAAACATCCTGTTTCAGTCTACGGCAGGTTCGAAATTTGCGGAATTCAAACCGATTTCGATGTGGCCGCCACAATCCCGGCGGCTTTGAATGGCCGCTCGGCGGCGGGAACAGACTGAAGATTATCCCGGCCTTCCGCAACTCCGATCAAAAACTCTTGCGCGTTGAAAGCGAAACCGTTCCGCATGTGCAGCAGTTTCGTCGCTTCACGAGAGCGGATATATTTGCCGTCGGACAACAGAAACCGCGCCTTCGCCGTATCGGCCAAATACGGCTGGATCACTTCCGCGAAAACTTGATGGGCCAACTCCGTGTCGCGCAGGTGGTACATTACTTCCACGCGCTCGTAGATATTGCGATGCATCCAGTCCGCGCTGCCCAAGTATGTTTCCGTTGTGCCACCGTTGCCGAATACGAAGACGCGGCTGTGCTCGAGGAAGCGGCCGATCACGCTCCGCACGCGAATCCGGCTGCTGATGCCGCGCAACCCCGGTCGCAAGGCGCAAGCCCCGCGCACCACCAGCTCGATCTGCACACCCGCCTGCGAAGCGCGATAGAGCGCCTCGATAATCCTTTCATCGAGCAGCGCGTTCACTTTCGCGAAGATAAACGCCGGTCGTCCCGCCCGCGCATGCTTGGCTTCGCGATCGATAAGCGTCAGGCAGCTCTTTCCCAGATTGAGCGGCGCCACGAATAGCGGTGAGTAGCTGGTGCGTTCAGAATAGGCCGTCAGGTAATTAAACACGTGGTGCACGGACGCAGTGATGTGCGGATCCGTCGTCAATAGGCTCAAATCGGTGTAAAAGCGCGCGGTCGAGGGATTGTAATTCCCGGTGCCCAGATGCGCATACCGGCGAATCTGTCCATTCGATTCCCGTCGTGCCACAAGTGCCAGTTTGCAATGCGTCTTCAGCCCCACAACTCCGTGAAACACTTGCACGCCTGCTTCCTGCAAGTTTCGTGCCCAGCGAATGTTCGAGGCTTCGTCGAACCGCGCCTTCAACTCCACCACCACCGCCACTTCCTTCTTCGCGGCCGCGTCGATCAGCGCCCGCACGATCGGCGAATTTTCGCTCGTGCGATAAAGCGTCTGTTTGATCGAAAGTACATCCGGATCCTGCGCCGCGCTCTCGATGAAACGCACCACCGCCGAATACGAATCGTACGGGTGATGCAGGAGCACGCTACGCTTTCGAATGGACTCGAAAATCGACGACGCACCCTTCTTGAGCGCGAGCTCGCGGGATACGAACGGCTTGAACTTCAAGTCCGGACGCGGCGTCTGGTCGTACATATGAAACAACCGCGACAGGTTCGGAGGGCCATTTACGTGAAACATCTGCCACGGTTCCAGCCGGAAATTAGCTTGTAAGCGATCGACGATCTCGCGATTCGCCCCCGCTTCAATTTCCATTCGCACGGCCGCGCCTTTGCGGCGCCGGTGAAGCTGCGTATCGACAGAATCGAGAAGACTGCGCGATTCCTCTTCTTCCAGATAAAGGTTGCTGTTGCGCGTCACTCGAAATGGAGCTGCAGAGAGCACTTCGTATCCGTGATAAAGCCGCTCGGCGAAAGCGTGGACCACATCATGGAGAAATACATACTCCACTTTGCCTTCTTCTGAAGGCAACAAAACCAGACGCGGCAGCGCACGCGGCACCGTGACTACACCGAGAAATGTCTGCCCACTGCGCCGCTTTTTCTTTAATAGAAACGCCACGCACAGCGCCTTGTTCAATACATGTGGGAAAGGATGCGCTGGATCAACCGTGACCGGCGTAAGCAGGGGCTCAACGCTCTTCGTGTAGAAATTCTCGATAAATTCGAGGGCCGCCGGGCTCAACTCTGCTCGACTCAACACTCGGATGGACTCTTCCGCAAGGGCAGGCACTATTATGTCGCGCCAGCATTCGTATTGCCGCCCCACAAACTCGTGAATTTTCGCAGCCAGCTCTTTCAGGACCTCTTCCGGAATCTTCCCATCCGGCCCGGGCTCGCGAATTCCATGCTCCACCTGCTGCAGCAACCCGGCCACGCGCACTTCCACAAACTCGTCAAGGTTGCTCGCCGTGATGGCAAGAAATTTTACACGCTCGAGAACCGGATTCGCCTCGTCACACGCTTCTTCCAGCACTCGGTCATTGAACTGCATCCAGGAAAGATGCCGATTGAAGATATTTTGCGGGTCGGGTACTGCATTGCTGTTCATAAAGTCCCTGAGGCGCGCGAGAGTACAGCCGAAGTGTTACAGCCATGTTACGGGCTGGCGGCATATCTTACTCCGCCCGGAGCGATGGCGCACCAGCGCGTGGTTTCACTTCCTTGCCGCCGTGCCAGATTGTAAGCATTTGGCGGGTGTTGGTGATTCGGTCCAGAGGGCTCGCCGCAAGCACAAGAAAATCAGCGCGTTTGCCTGCTTCGAGCGTTCCTATGTCCGCCGACCCGACCACAGCAGCGCTACCCTGCGTGGCAGACACAATAGCTTGCATCGGCGTGAGCCCCGCTCGAACCATCAGCTCGAGTTCGTGATGCTCCGCCCAGCCCGGGATGCGAGCCGGATTCGCGCCTGAGTCGGTGCCGAATGCGACACGAATCCCCGCATCTTCGAGCGTCTTCAGATTTTTTTGCCCCATTGCGAACGCAGCTTTCACTTTGGGAAGGTTCGGATCGCTCTCGACCTTCTTACGATATTCGGGGCTGTCAAATTGTTGCAGGAGTTCCGGGCTTACGGCGAGCTTGAAGAACTGGTCTTGCATCACGGCCGGATTCTCTGCGAAGACGAACGCGGATTCATCCACCGTCAACGTGGGAATATAAAGAACCGAGTGCGCTTTCATTATTCCGATTAATTCGTCATCGACAGGCAAGTCGCGAATACTATGCGCCAGCACGTCCACACCGTCTGCGATCAGCGCTTTCGCATCGGCCAGATAGAACACGTGCGCTGCAACGCGCAATCCTTGCTTATGTGATTCGTCGATCACCGCTCTGTAAATCTCCGGATCCATCTTCGGATATTTGCCATACATGTCGTCGAGCCAGAGCTTGACCATGTCCGGATGATGCTGGGCCATTTCGCGAACCTGAGTCCGTGCTTCGTCCGGCGTCCGCGGCCTGTACACTTGGTCGGCCGCCACAGGAATCGGAGGAGCGCCGCTCTCAACGCCGAAGCCTCGCCCCGCCGTAAAAATCGTGGTGCCGGGGAATGTCCCCTTGCGCTGCTCATCGCGCAACTCATATATGAGATCGCGGTTTAGTCCCAGCGACATCATCGACGTAACGCCATACTGTTCGTATTGAACGAGCGCGTTCTCCACGTTCTCGCGCGTATAGCCGTCTGCCCGGTTTTGCACTCCGACCACGAGCCCCAGATGCCCGTGCCCATTAACAATTCCCGGCATAATCGTGCGTCCCTCGAGTTCGATCACGTGCGCATTCTTTGGATAGTGGACTTTCCCCTCTTTACCGACCGCCGTGATTCGGTCGCCCTCAATCACGAGAACGCTTTTCTTGATCGGCGGCGCACCTGTACCGTCGATGAGCTGAGCACCCTTGAATACGATCACATCGCTGGTTTGTGCCGCGGCCACAGAGGCGGTCGCCAGCATGAATACAATTGCGAATAGCTTTTTCATGGAGAATTCCTTGCCACCTTTCGACCTACAGAATAATCTGATTTTAGGTGGATACTGAAGTTTGCACTATCGGGTTAACTTGTCCTGAGCCCAGCCCGCATCGATTCGACACTTGCGAGTGTGAAGGAGATTCATCATGGCCTTGACGAAACGTTCTCTCGGTTCGAGTGGATTGGAAATCACCACGGTCGGATTCGGTTCCTGGGCAATTGGCGGTGGCGGGTGGTCCTACGGCTGGGGACCTCAGGACGATGCCGAGTCGATCGCCACGATGCGCCACGCGATAGATTCGGGAATCAACTGGATTGATACCGCCGCTATTTATGGGCTGGGCCATTCGGAAGAAGTGGTCGGCCGCCTTCTTCGCGATATTCCGCAACCGCAGCGCCCTCTTATTTTCACCAAGTGCGGCATGGCGTTCGAAACGGATCGCATGGCAGAGCCGCAACGAACTTTGAAGCCAGATTCCATAAGGCGCGAATGCGAGGCATCGTTGCGCCGCCTGGGTGTAGAGCGAATCGATCTCTACCAATTTCATTGGCCGGACGAAACCGGCACGCCCGTGGAAGATTCCTGGGCCACGATGGTGCAGTTGATCGAAGAAGGAAAAGTGCGCGCGGGTGGCGTATCCAATTTCGACGTGAACCTCCTCGAGCGCTGCGAAAGCATCCGTCACGTCGATTCTTTGCAGCCGCCTTTTTCGCTGATCAATCGCTCTGTCGCCGCCAGCGAGATTCCCTGGTGCGCAGGCCATCACACCGGCGTGATTTGTTACAGCCCGATGCAATCCGGTTTGCTGACGGACACTTTCTCGCGCGAACGAATCGCAAATCTCGCTCAAGATGATTGGCGACGGCGCTCGCCTTACTTTCAAGAACCGAATATCAGCCGCAATCTCGCGCTCCGAGATTCCTTGCAGCCCATTGCACAGCGCCACAACGCTTCGGTCTCCTCCGTAGCAATTGCCTGGACGCTCGCGTGGCCCGGCGTCACCGGCGCAATCGTGGGTGCACGAACTCCCAAGCAAGTCGATGGCTGGATCGGCGCAGCCTCCCTGGAGCTTACCGATCAAGACCTCACCGAAATTGCGGCAGCAATTGAACGCACTGGAGCCGGCACTGGCCCCATCCGCCCGTCTTCAGCAAGGAAAGCTGCGGCACCGGGCAGCGCGTAAAGGCTAAATCTGTTTCAAGCGATTGGAACCTAAGTCGCAGTACACTTGCGGCCATATGGGACAAACCTACGCGGGCACTTCGGGATGGGCCTACGCTAGTTGGAAGCCGGATTTCTATCCAGCGAAACTGCCTGCCGCCAAATTCCTAGCCCACTACTCGAGCCGGCTAAATTCTGTGGAGGTGAACTACACGTTTCGCCGCTTTCCTTCGCAAAAGCTGCTTGAGGGTTGGGTCGAGTCAACGCCGCCGGAATTCAAATTTGCCTTCAAAGCAAATCAGCGAATCACGCATTTCATGCGGCTTCGCGGCGCCGCCGGGCAGACATTAGACTTCGTCGGTGCTCTGGAGCCAATGCAAAGAGCAAAGAAACTCGGACCGATTCTCTTTCAATTGCCGCCGCAGCTGAAGCTCGACCTGAAACTACTCGAGGATTTTCTGGCCGCTATGCCGAAAGAGATTCGCGCGGCATTCGAGTTTCGCCACGATTCCTGGTTCAACGATGAAGTATTCTCTGCGCTTCGCAAAGCGAATGCCGCGCTCTGCCAGGCTGAAAGCGAAAATCTCGTCACGCCGCAAATCTCTACCGCAGGTTTTTCCTACCTCCGTCTTCGCAACGAAAGCTATTCGCCCAAGGCCCGCAATGAAATCGCGGAAAGAGTCAAAAAACTGCTGCCCTCCGGGGACGTGTTCACATACT
>Ga0209525_1000027_pt1 | contig 57977 bp, 48 predicted proteins | sample JacPin_JW_Ref_O1_FD_187958 | JGI IMG/M metagenome (GOLD analysis project Ga0209525, IMG submission 187958) | Forest soil microbial communities from Algoma, Ontario, Canada - Jack Pine, Ontario site 1_JW_Ref_O1 (SPAdes) (version 2) | ecosystem: Environmental > Terrestrial > Soil > Boreal... | reverse complement strand
GAGCCGATACTGGAGCCGACCGCAAAACTTACGTGACTCGATCTCATGATGTTCGGCATAGCGGTAGAGCGTGCTGCGAGCGACACCCAGATATTCGGCCGCCGCGCCGTGTTCCAGCCAGGAATCGATGATTTCAAGCGAAGGCTTTCGTACGGCCATCGGCAGAACAAGTGGCTCCTGGGAGGAGAGCGTCGCTATCAGTTTCTGTAGCGCTTCGATGACCGGGCTCTCGGTCGTGGGTATGACAACGACGTAAGCGCACGTCAGCGGGTCGCTTACGAGTTGGGGTGTCCGATCTCCCTTGGTCGGTGGATGACTAGGTGTTTCCATCGTTGCCTCATAGTCTTGTTGGGTCACGATCGATTGCCTCTAAATCCGGAGGGCGCGACGCAGAATTTAGAGCGGGCGCTTCGACAGTTTCATCGGCACCAAATTTGCGCCGGAGCAGTTCTGCTTGTGCCTTCGTGACCGTCAGACGAGCGTAGTAATCAGGATCGGCCTTGTCGTCTGCGCGATAGTCTGCAATCTTTTGGATTACTTCCTCGGGAGCATCGCCGCGCGCCAGGGCGCGTTTTGCGTAAGCCCAATCCGCTTCGGATTGGCTGCGGTGTCTGAGTGGCATTCTTCGTGTGTGCCCGTGGTCGTCCTCCAGGTGGCGTGGAGCGTCGGGCGAGTCTTCGTATGCCGCAAAGTCGCGAAGGTGGTAAATCTGGTCTGTCTCTTGAATTGCGCGCACCAGAAATTGTTCGTTGTACTTCCGATTTGCGAATCCAGGCACGCGCAGAACGCGGGATATGTCCGTCGCGGCAAGGTCACCCCGAAACGCTGTTGCCAGGGACCGTAGAAGGGATTCGGCTTCATCTTGATCCAGTCCTTCCACCCGCCAGATCACCTGGCTTTTCGCTGCAGATGTATCCAGGACGAAATTGGGTGTTGGAATGTCACCGGTCGTACGAATGGCAAGGAGCGATGCAGGCGCGTCTTCGTCCAGATCGAGGTACACATGGCGAATCTCGCGAATGTTCTCCTTCGTTCTGTTGCAGCAGTGATCCTTTATGGGGTTCATTCCAAGAAAAATGTCAGCGCCGCCCTGGTTCTGCTCGTCGAGCCAGTACATAAACAGAGGGCTTGCGATTGCCTCCGCGGCGAGGATGCGTTGCATGGTTTGCCCGCGAACACGATTCCGCACAAGAACCGCGACGCGGTGTTCCGGCGAATGGAGCGCCAGGACGTACTCCGAAGCGGAGAGCAGGCGTCGAGAGAATCGTGTCGGCTCGCTCATGCGTGTTCTCGCGGTGCGATGTAAATCGCGCCGAAGTCGAACAGGTCAGCGTCTGGATCGTAACTGTTGATCTCCAGCACTTCGGAGATGAAACGGCGTCCTGGGCGACGCTCGATTTGCACGACTACGTTCAATGAGTCTCCGATATTCGTTTTCACGGCGCGGTATGGCAGCTCGACACCGCTCTGTAGGACACAGCTTGTGAAGCGCGCGAGCCCTTGCTTTGCGGAACTCGCGTGAATTGTGGAGAGAGTTCCGGAATGACCGGTGTTCAAGAGTTGCAGGAGGTCAAATGCTTCGCCGGAGCGGATTTCGCCCAAGAGAATTCGATCTGGGCGATGGCGGAGAGCGGCTTTGAGAAGGTCGCGAATCGAGACGGCGGGTGTGCCGTTCTGTTCCCGGCGTGCCTCGAAACGGACGAGATTTTCATGGTGCAGTTGGATCTCCGCCGTGTCCTCAATGAGCAGGATGCGCTCATCCGGGGGAATGAATTTTCCTAGCGCCGTCAATAATGTCGTCTTACCGGTCCCGGTCCCGCCGCTCAATAAAATATTGCGACGCTGAAGCACATAGTCCTCTAGCCGATTTGCGAGGCTGCGATCGAGTGTCCCGCCGCGAATGAGATCCTCGAGTTCGAACCGCCGGGCATTGAACTTGCGAATGGTCAGTGTGACACCGCCGAGGCTGCAGGGAGGAATAACCGCTGCTACGCGACTCCCGTCCGGCAGCCGCGAATCGAGAATCGGCTTCGCTTCTGAAATGTCATCTCCCAATCGCCGCGCGATGTTCTTTACCGCGACGGTCAGTGCACGCTCACCGAGCGTGATGCCGGAAGCCCGCTCGATGAACCCTCTCCGTTCAATGAAGACACGGTCCGGACCGTTGACCATGACCTCGCTGACCGAGTCATCCAGGATGAGGTGCTCGATCGGCTTAAGAAAAGGAAGAATCGTTTCGAAACCGTGCATCAGAGCGCCCCTTCCTCCAGCTGCTCAAAATAGGACTTGTTCGGGTCGTTGTAGTAGGGCTTTAGGTAGCAAAATGCCGGCGGTATCGGATTCAAACCGTCATAGGCGATGACCACGGACTGGGCGTTGCGCAATTCGGTGAACGTCTTCACGTCAAACCGAAAGTCCGTCTGCGTGTTGTAACTCTTCGAGGCAGTGATGTTGGCTCGGTGGGACAGCGTGTTCCCTGTCAGCAAACTTACGCGGGCATCGTGCCCACTCTCCGAAAGGTTGTAGCTCACTTTCAGGCGGTCTTCCCGCCCGCACAGCTCGCTCGCGCTTTTAGCCGAAAAATCGTCGGAAAGCGTCAGAAAGATCTTCGTCCGAAAGGTCTGGAGCAAGGTCCGCCAGCTGTCTCCCGGTAGGGCGGATCGGAGCGAACTGATGCTCTGCGTTGCGACAATCGGGATGCACTTCGGTTGCCGGGAGAGGCTGAAGAACTTTTCATCGCCGGTCGGGTCGCTTTCGCCCACGGTCGCAAAGTGCTGGTATTCATCGCACAGAAACAGAACCTGGCGGAAGTGTTTCTCGGGATTCGCCTCGATCTCCGGCACGCGATTCAGAACGGCGCGTTCGAAGTCGAGTTTCATCATCACCCCGATCGCCTTGGCTAGGCCGGGGTTCATGCCGATTGGGAAATTGAGCGCGCAGACTTTGCCTGTCTCGATGAGCCAGGAGAACGATGGCAGAGGCTTTCCGTATTGGTTTCCCACATTCTTTCGCGGATCGTAGCATTCCTTTTTTGGGCAAAAGACGCGCTTCACTTTCGGGCTGTCGTCGAATAGAGAAAGAAAGACAGAAATGCCCTCCACGATCGACGTACGCAGCTTCGGCTCAATTCTTCTCCAGTCCTCGGTGAACCATCTCTTCACGGCTTCCAGCTGCGCGAGTTTATCGGGATCGGCGTAAGCAGGATCGAGGACGCTTCGCGGTTCGAAGGGTATTCCTCTTGTTCGTAGTAGCTCTCGCAGTTCAGGCGTGGCTTCGGCCACATAGCAGTCTTGGCCCGACTGGTGGTGAAAGCCCAGCCCTGCCAGATCCGCGGCCCGCTCGCCGAATACCTGTGTGGTAACCGCAACAAAGTGCCGGCCCATGACGATCTCCTCAGCCTCTTGAATTCGGTGATCGAGCAGTGGCGGCGAGATGGCGCACTCGTAGACATTGAAGAGGGTGACGTAGTCGTAGGCGACCTTATGCAGCAGGATGATGAATTTGACGAGATTGGTGTACGCCTGTTGCCAGAAGGGTTCTTTTCCGCGCCCGAATAGGTTGTTTAATAAGGAAGCGATGTTGAAAGCCAGGGCGTAGGCATCCAAGTCGTTGTGAAGCGGGTTGTAACGGAAGTCCGAGTCGAGACTGATCTCGACATAGTCTTCGCCTCGTCCACGGCGTTCCAGAATCTGTTTCACTTTTCTGCAAAAGTCACCCTTAACCTCCAAGATGAGACCACCGATCCGCTGCGTCGCGTCTTCGGCCTTATAAGCCAGGATTTGTTCGGTGTAGGGGAACATGCAGCAGGAAGTCTTTCCACTTCCGACGGCGCCCAAGATAGCGATGCCCGTGAACAATCCGCGCTCGGGAACGACAAGCCAGCTGGGGCTTTCGGAAGGGCCCGGGCGCCGCGCGTTGTGTATTTCCCCCAGGACGACAAACAGATCGTTCCGTTTGTCTGGCTCCGGATAAGGTGGGAGCCGTCCGGCCACAATGCGACGACGAAGCTTCAGAGTGCCGATATAGAGAGCGGACAGTACCCCGAGATAGGCGACGTAGGGCGTAGTGAAGAGGAACACATTGTAGAGGCAGCGGAAGCTCAAGAAGGCATGCGGTGCTCGCGTGGCGATGACCCGCAGGAACAACTGGTTATCCGGGAAAGGACGGGCATAAAAAAGGACCATCCCCGAAGCCATGGCGAGGATCGCTGCGACAAAATGTCGCGATGCGAGAATCTGCCGCATTATGATTTCTCCGGCCGTTCGGGCTGAGGCCGCGAAGCGCCGTGGCCCGGGGCCTTACGGAGTTCGCGCCACTTGCGATAGTCCTGATCTCGCCAGAGGGTCTTTTTCAGGACGGAATTGACGACGTGATCCGGACTGCTTTCGATGAATTGCGCGTAGTCGTCGAGGAGCGCACTGACGGGTTCTTCCATATGAACTTCTCGAGTGAGGATCGCTGGTGCTTTCTTGATGATAGGGATTGCTGTCTCCTTCGAACTGAATTGCCCGCATTCGTTCTGCAGCTATGGAAAAACTATGGGCACCGGACACGGTGCCTCAGGGCGGGAGCGACCCCACGAACTTTTTGGGCGGCTGAAAGCCGAAAAAGTGGGGTCGCTCCCGCCCGTTTTTGTAGTTTTCTCGCCGCTGCTATTGCATTTCGATTCAAATATCTCCTCTGCTGCCCGGGACATGCGGAGCCACAAGGTGAAGACCTTGGTACAGCATGATTTGCAGAGTGTCGTATTTACGTTCTTCACCGGTTTGCCTCCGTTTCCCTGTCGGAAGGTCCAATCGCACGCAGAACCTGCGTGTCGAATTGAACTGCGTGCAGCTTGTCGCTTCCACTCAGGTCCGCTCGAATTTCCGCATCGGCTAAACGTCCGGGCTTCCACGCGCGGTAGAGATGCTCGAACCTGGCGCCCGCGAAACGCTCCTTGGCGAGATTCCGAAAGATCAAGTCTCCTTCCGTCAGCGACGTGTACTGCGCCAAGTCCCAGGCTCTGCGAATCGTGAAATACCGCAGGAGATCTTCGGCGGGATTCAACTGAAGAGGAATCGTAACCAGATCGCGGAACAGTTCAGAGGCCTTGGCGAAATGCGCATTCTCCCTTGCCACGAACAGAAACCGGAACGCGGAGAGCTCGCGAAACAGCGGAAGATACATTTGTAAGTGATGCACGAATCCCATGAGGTTCGCTTCGGCACCTTGGATGTAGGTGAAGGTCACGATGCGAGACTTGACAGGGCTCGCTGGAAAGAACATGGGAGAGCGGTCGACAAAATAGCGAACGGTGGGCGTGGCTGTGTATCGCCCGCTGTAGGTTTTCGAGGGCAGATGGTGCTTGGGCAACTGCAGTTCCGTGCAAAAAAAAGCGACCTTGTCGGGTTCCGTTTCGAGATAGTCGAGATCGAGATTTCCCAGCACAAAGTCGAGGATCGCGATGCGCGCGCGGATGTATTCGAGTTCGTGTTCGCGGCGGTTGCGGAGATTCTCCCTTCCAATCTGGCGGTAAACCTTCCGTGAAAACAGGTGATAGGCAGTGCCGCCCTTCGCGAATCTGTACGTTCGGGCATGTTGCCCGGCCTGCAGTTTGTTCCAAAAGAGTGTCGTTCGCTTGCCCCACGACGCACCGGTGAAGCACAAGAACTGGCGTGCGACAAAGTACCCGGAATGAGTGGCGACGAGATACAGGAAACGTGCTTCATCTTCGGTGTATCCGAGGGCCTGGAGCGCGTCGATCCGTGTTTGAAGGAGATTTGTATTCATAGGGAAAGGATCGTTGCCGTGATTTCGCGTTCGTCGAGAACACGCCGCAGGCGCGAAGCATCGTCGCGGCGGGCATAGAGAGAAAAACCTGCTCTCGCTTTTTCGGCTAATGCACGGGGTCTGTAGTTGCGAGTCGCGAGTTCCAGGTCGATATGCTGTTGTTCCATCTCGACCGTCTCGTATTCGACCCGCAGGTCAGGCACAGGAATCTTGCCGTGCACAACCGAGAGGCTGTGCCGTTGGGCGATCCGTTCCAGGCCTTCCGGCGAGCGACCTTCTCTTTGGAGGGCTTCGAGATCGCGGTTTAGATTTCGCTTCAGCTCGTAGTCGAGAACCACGCGAGTTGGATGGCCACCCGCCGACTCGATCCGCTTGGCTTGCGCCTGGTACAGGCGATAGAGGTCCGCATCGTGTTTCGCTTCGCGCGGTTTCGCAAATCCGTGATAGATCGCTTGGTCATCTGGTACGCGTCCGGATTTCCTGACGAGTTTCGAGCCGCGCTTCGTCAGTGCGAGCAGGCGGGGCGTCCTGCTTCGTGCCCCGGCCCCTTGTTTTTCGGATAGCAGCGACTGCTGTAAGAGACGACGGATTTCCCGTTCCATCCGTGTCGCATCGCCACCGTAGCTAATACGAGCGAGATCGGGCGCGGCGATGACGCGAAACGTTCCGACCTCGCCGAGGGTTTGTAGCTCCGAGTCGCGGACGAAATACGCTCGGTCGCCAAGGTAGTACGCGCGCGGGGAGTCCAGTGCCTCTGGTAGTCGGTGGTTCCGTTCCGAACGACCAGGAGTTCGGGAAGATTCCTCAGTGATTTCGATGGGTTCATTCGATCGGGCTATCGCCGGGGATTGAGGGTCGAGTGGGCTTTTCGCGCGGTGCACCGACATGCCGCGCTCGTCGTGAGGATCGATCGGATAGGGATTACGAGACAATCTGCGGCGCCCCCGGTTCGTCTTCGGGCGTCGGCATTTCAACCTGGTGGACCTGGAACTGGTGGTCGAGATGGGATAATTTGCGCCCGGTATCCTTGAGAAAGAATTTCCGTTGTAGCAGCAGGGCTGCGCCGAATACGTTTAAAAAGAGCACCGCAAACGCAAGCAGAAGTGCCGGCCCGTACGAGTGGACCAGCACACTCTTGTAGGGAGCCATGAACTTCAACTGGTCGAGGAGCCAGAACCCATAGGCGAGCAAGATCGCCACGCTCAGCAGAAGGGCGTTGGCAATCATCTTGAATCCCTCGGCCTCGGTTCGGGTTTTCGCTCAAGACTCTTACGCTTTTGGGAGCGGGCGGAAAGCGGGGCGAAAAGGAGGCCCTCGCGAGGCGCGCCGGTGGTTCCAGTGGCGCAGAACCGTGAGTTGGGATGTGGCCGTCGTGACGAGTACGGCTGCGGCGGCAGGTCGGCGGTGGCGTGCCGAGATTGGGCCGACGCTGCCCTGCGTCCGCCCGCGACCTCTTGGGTTTCGATTCTCATTTGAACGCCTGGTCTTCGCGGAAGTAGGTGATGGTCATTCCCAGCGGATTGATGGGGATCAATTCATTGGGCACCTGGGATTTGAAAAGGAAGACAAAGTTCGCTGTATAAAGATCGCGCTTCAGTTCGGCGTGGTCGGCGGGCGAGTAATAAACCATGTAGAAGTCCACGCGCGCGCGAAAGGGCGACGCCTGCATCTCTTCGAGCGCGACTTTCTTCACGTCCACATCAATCTCGGGAGCTGCCGAATTGGTGATGAATTTCTTGATGATGTCGTCCTTGCGGTAGGCATCGAAAATGCCGTTGGCGAGCTTGCCGTCGAGGAAGTACAGGGACTTCGAGAAATCATCTTGAATCGTGTAACGGTTGCGCCGGTAATAAAGAGCGCAGAATTGCGAGAGAAAATACTTCGCCTCGGCATCCTGCGGTTTGTATTCGAGATTGTGGTAGTTGATGGCTTCGGCGCGTCCCAGATCATCAATGCGGATGACGAGAGGACGGAAGTTCTGGAACGTACGAATCGTTTTCAAGTCCACGAGCGCCAAGCCAGCAGCCACCAGGGAAACAAGGACCAGAGCGATCTTGAGATAGGTGTTTGTCACCATCGGATCACCGCAGGATTCCAGATACAGGCGCTTTGCGTCATGGAAGGTCGAATCGCGGTCCATCACATCACTCGATTGAGAACCGCGGCGGGAGCATCGAGCAGACCTGCGGACGATCCTCCGGCACTGCCGCTGAAGATGTGATTGGTGAGGGCGGGAATTTTTAGCAGGACGTAGATGGAAGCAAGGAAGGTAATGAAAAGAACGGGAAACCACCCAATGAGCTGTGTCGTAGAAAGAGTGCCCGCGGGCGGAAGGCGAAGCGCGCCGAGCATTAGGTTTCCGATCACATAGACCACCGCCGCAGCGATGACCTGGTAAAAGGCGTACTGGATGAAACAGCGGAACCAGCCCCAGAAAAGCCACTCCATCTTCGGAACGATGAAAAAAGGAACAAAGACCGGCCCGACAAGTACGCAGACCGCGGTGGCAATAAAGCCGTAGGCGATGACGACAATCGCGATGGCCTGCGCGGCTGCAAGGAGGATGGTCACGACCACGTAGATGGCGGTGCCAAGAATGTCGCCCCAACTGGGGGAATCCATACGGGATTCAAAGTCGGCAACCTGGGAGACCACGGTTTGGAGTTGGGCCTGATCGATCTTGCTCGACAGGAACTGCGCCTCATCGGTAACGAGATTGTGGAAGCTGGTCCCGATGCCGGGGATGGGGGTGCTGTAATAGTTGACCATCGCAAAACCGAAACTGATGGTGAGGAGCAAACTCGCAAAATGATCGAACTGAAACGAAGGCCTTCCGCTCGCCGAGGAGAGTGCCGACTTGATTCCAAACCAGGCCACCAGAATGGTGGCAAAGGAACGGAAGAGATTCTGGCCCATGGAGTCGAAGAAGCCGAGGTTCTGGGTGAGCAAATTGTTGATCGCCTGGAAGATGTACTGCAGGAAATCGGTTTGCACTGCCGTCAGCTCCTTCGACGCCGGGCGTCCGCTCCCGCCCTCTTAGGGCATGCGGAAGTTTTGAAGTGAATCGGTGATGGTGCCGGTTACCTGGGTCATGTTGCCCGAGATGCTGGCCTGGCGACCGATATCGATGTTGATGGCATTGGCCGCAGCGTCGCGCTGTTGCTTGGCGAGGATGGTTTGCTGTTCCAGAAGCGAGGCGAGGAGCTTGTTCGAATCCTGAACGGTGCGGACAGTGAGAACACCCGCCGCGTTGATCTTGTTCAAAACCGAAACTTCGCTGTTAAGACTCGCGTCGCCTGAAAAAGAATCCTGTTCGAGATTGCCAATTTGGGTCTGCACGTTGTCGGCGCTCCCGCGAATCGCGCCGATGGTGGCCATCGCGTTTATGTTTGCGCCGTCGGCGAGTTCGATGGACGCGTACTGCGATTGCACACGGCCGAGTTCGGAAGCATCCATTCCTGACAGCTCGTACGGACTGTATTGAGAGAGTTGCGTTGTGGACTTGAGGTAGCCGGTGTTGATGTTGGGGAGCACGCCGGTATTGATGCCGTTAATCCACGAGACTGTGTTCCCGAAGCTGTTGAGCGAGGTCACTTTTCGCCACTGCGAAAACAACGCCCGGTAACGCGCGGGCATGTTTTTGACGAACTGGGCCATCTGCAGAGCGAGATTGAGTTGGCCCGTGATTTTGGCGTAGCTCTTCTGGAGTTCAAGCAGGTGCTGTTGAAGCTGGTAGTAGCGAAGCATCGCGTTGTGGTAGTTGGTCGGATCGAAGACGACGCCGCTTCCCAATTGTGCGCTGGCGGTACCGACCACGAGACCCAACACAAGCAAGCAAATGAGGATCTTTCTTTTCATGCGACTCTTCTCCTTTTGGCCTTCACAGATCGGAAGGCATTTTGTGGTTTGAGTAGTCGGGCAACGCGAGATCGCCCGAGATGTAGACTTTGACCCGGTGCCCCTCGCGGATCGTCACCGTGGGCATGACGTTAAGGAATTTGTCGAGAATCTGCGCCGAGGATTGCGCGGTACTCTGCGCGAATCCCTGGCGCATGAGGTCAGAGCTGGATGCGTTGAGCGAGCCTGCTGCTCCGCCCTCCGCGACGGCTCCCAGCGCGCCGATCGCAAGCGACACTCCGAAGATACGGAGATAGTGGTTGTTGACCTGATCGCGCAACCCGGTGTCGCCGATTTGGTTGAGGCCCTTGAACTGATTGAGGCTGACCGAGTAACCGTCGGGCATGAGCACGCGGTGGAACACGACGGCCAGTCGTGTCTGGCCGAACGTGTCGACTTTCCTGGTCTCACCAAGAAGCTTCGAGCCGGCGGGAATCAGAAGGTGCTGGCGGTCGTTGGAATAGACATCGGTAGAGAGCAGGCACTCGACGGGACCTGTGAAACTCCCATCGAGACGGTTGATGAGGACGGTCTCGAGAATAGTTCCTTCGAAGAGAACGTAGGTTTTTCCTGCCGCCGCATTGGCGGAGCCAGCCGGTACGGCGGCAGGATTTCTCGCTTCCTCCTTTCGATCGTGGGTTGATTCCGCGGAATCGTTTCGCGGCGTCGCCGGCGATGGAGTGTTTGGCACAGGTGATGCGGGGTTCGATTGCATTTCCTTCAAGAGTTGCGCGACCTGGGGAGAGTCGGGTCCCACACGGACGAGGTTCTGGGCCGCGGGAGTTGTCTCGGATTCAGACGTGGTGGCGGCGGGCAGACCTTTGCGGTAGGTAAGAGCGACATTCGAAGCAAAGAGCGAAACGTAGGCACGCCTCTTCCTCTCCGCCTGAATGGGATCCTCCGCCCGCTGCTCGGGCAGATTGCCGGACCCACCCTGCTGTTCGGTTTGTTGCGAGTCCGGTGTGGCATTCCCGAGCAAGCGAGTCTGCTGGGTGAGAGCCGACTGCGCCACGAGTTGCTCGCGCTGTAGCTGTTCGATCCGGTTCTGCAATTCGTTGATCTTCGTTTCGTTGACTTCGAGCGGCGCTTGCGCAGGGAGTGCACCCGAAGCCGTCTTCGTTTGCGCGGGCGGCTTCTTGCCTCCGGTCAGCCACATAATGGCGACCATTAGGAATGCCAGTCCCACGAGGAGCCAGGACTGGACGTTTTTCGGCAGAAGGCCTTGTGGCTTCGGAGCTTTATTCTGAACCTCGGCAGGTTGGATCATCACTGGTTCCTTAGTTCGCGGCCACCCGACGGGAAAATGGCAGTTTCTTTTTCCCGATGACAAGGTAGCCCGCGTCGATGACCTTCGGCGCGATGTAAACACCGTTCTCGAACTGGAAAGAGATCAGGTTGGGCTTGCCGTCCTTGATTTCATACAAGGCGGGCTTCTCGCGCGCGGCGCACTTGATATAGGTGAACGAGTCGTCGTGGTAGATCACGGAAACCCGGAACGGTTCCCGCGCAGCCTTCGGATCGAGGGAATAGTCAAATTGGAGCTTGGTCGGGTAGCTCGAGCGGAAACGATTCACCTGGTCGGCAGTTTCCGTTTTCGCCGCCCGTAACTGCTCGGCTGCCTGCGATCGCATCGCGTCCAATTCCTTCTTGTACGCTTCGGCTTCACTCGCGCTCACATAGCCGCGCAGGCCGCTGTTTGCCGAGACTCCCGAGGCTTCCTTAGGTTCTACAAAAATCTTGAGATCGGGTTCCGCATTGGGCTCGTTGCTGATTTCGGTCAAAAGGAACGAATAGACGTGGCCACTCGCTGTAATCAGGTTGAGGTTGCTGCGAATGCCGGCCTGGGCAGGATGAACGTAGCAGAGGTTGTGGGCGCCATTGATGACCCAGAATTCCTTGTCGCCGGTGGTGAAATCGAGAATCTCCTCGTCTTCCGGCAGGACGATGAGCGTCGAAAACCGGAGTTTGGCGTGAACGGGAACAATGTCTTCCTTGGAATATTTGACGACACGCGCGGTAGGGTCCGTCGCGGCGTGCGCAGACGAGGACTGGAAAGCAAGAGCGCTCAAAACGAGGGCTGCTACCGTGCAAAGAAAGCCCAACTGCCACCGAGGGCCAAGGCGTTGTTTCATGATTTGCTCCTTTTGAAATTTCCGTGTCTTGCATAACTCCGGTCGTGATCGAGATAGACCCCGAGGAACCAGAAGGCCAACAAAAACGCCACCGAGATGGCGCCCGCCAATACGAACAACACGGGGTGCGATGGTTCGCACTTGACCGTCCACGCGAGGAGGCGAAAGAAGAGAATCACGACCGTCCCCCTGCGAGGACTTCGAGTCCCTTCTCGAAACCGTACGTCTCGAAAGTCTCTTTTCGCTTCTTGTTGTCGTAAGGATCGTTCGTGTACAGCCAATAGCTCTTGGCGTCCACGGTGAGATTGACGACTTTCGCAAGCTCGGGCGTCTTGATGAGGAACTGCTGCTTGGGGATGAGGCCCGAGACAAGCTCCACTTCGCTTTCGTTCAAATGGAACTGGCGCCGGTAAAGTTCTCGGTCCATGTCGGGATTCGCGAGGAAGATCTTGGTGGCGCAGCTTTCAATGATGATGTCGAGGATGTCCGATCGCTTGAGTTCGTCGAGGGACTGCGTTGAGAGAACCATTGCGGCGTTGTGCTTGCGCCAGGTCTTCAGTGCTTCGACCACGTATCGTTGGAGGGCCGGGTTCTTCAGGAAAACCCACGCCTCATCGATGAAGAAGGCTTTGAAAACAGAGCTGATCTGGCGGTCCGCGATTACCGAGTTGGCGCGGTACAGGATGTAGAACAGCAGCGGTTCGAGAATTTCCGGGTACTGGCTCATGCGCTGGAAGTCGAAGCACTGAAACTGGGAAAACGAAATGGTGTCTTCCGAATTGTCGAAGACGAATCCGAACTGGCCACCGCGGGTCCATTTGGAAAGGCGGTTCGCAATGTCGCGTCCCAGCGTGTTGGCCAGCACGCCCAAGGTGCGCAACGCCGGATCCACGGAATACAGGTTTTCAACCTGGTGGAAAAGGTCACGCTCGCTCGCAGGATCGAGTTCGCCCGCCCTCTGGCCCTGGATCAAGACTTTGAGAAAGAGCGCGAGGAAATCGAGATTCTCCTTCGTCGGCGGAAGAGAAAACGGATTGATCTTGAAATCCTCGGACTCAAGGCCAACCCGCACATACGACCCGCCGAAAAGCTGGGTAAGACTTTCAAAACTGCCGCCCAGGTCGAAGATGAACGTGTGCGGGTCATATTTCTGAAGATTCGTGATCAGGAAATTCAGCAGGAAGGATTTTCCAGCGCCCGTTCGGCCCAGGAGCATGGTGTGCGCGACATCGCGGTAGTGGAGGTTCAGGAAGTACGGGGTGTGGTGATTGGTCTCCAGGACCGCGAGATACTCCTGCCGGAGATGCTGGTTTCGCGGATCGCCAGAGTGAAGAGTAAAGAGAAGCGAGAAATCGGCATAGTTGGTGTTGAGCAGGTACAGCGAACGCAGGTTGAAGGCGTGGTTGCCGGGAACCGCCGCGAGGAAAGCATTCAGGAGGTTGTATTTTTCCTCGTAGAGCTGAGCATCGTGAACGCTGAAGACCTTGTAGAAGTCAGCGCACGCGCGATCCACCTTCGCCATGTCCAGGTCGTAAATCACAACGGTAAGAGAGAACAGGCCAAAGTAGTTCCCGTGCAGCTCGATCTCCTTGATTCCTTCGCCGAGTTCCCTAACCTGGGATTCCTTGGAATCATCGAGAAGCACGTCCTGAGTGGGGATGTCGTTGAGACTCACCTGACTGGCGAAGGAGCGCTTGGTGTTGTGAAAGTGCCGGCGCTTGGTTTGGATTGTGCGCCGCGTCTTGGCGGAATCTTCCCTTTTCCATTCCGTGACGACGTAATAGTTCGCTTCCACTTCAAGAAGCCGTTTGAAAATGAGGGGAAAGCTTTGCGCCGAGGGTTCTTTGAGCGTAAGAACCTTCACGTAGTAGTCGTCGACGCGCAGATGGCCGCGGTGGCATTCGATGGGCGATTCGGGCAGGTAGTAATCGAGGAAGGTGTCGTATTTCAGCTTGGCGCATTCGAGCTTGTCCGGATGAAAGTTCAGTGTCCGTTTGAGAACGCAAAAAGCTTCGTTCTTATCGAGCATACGAACGGCAACGAAATCGCTGACTTGGAGGATGAAGCTGCGAGCTTTTTGAAGGAGTGCCGCCTCCGCGTTGTTGACCTGTTGCCCAAGAACAACGACTTGTTTCCGCGAAGAGAAATGGGCCCGCATGTTCACGAGGGCTTGCTTGGGATTCTTGGGAAAGTCGGCAAGCGCGTTTCCGAGCCTGGTTGACGTGTCGACTCCCTGGTACAGCAACACGTAATAGACCGATAGAGAAAACAGCGTGTCGGCTTTGCTGCCAAGGTAGGCGATGCGATTCTTGATCGCGGTATTCACGACCGGATTGGCGTAGAGCTTGTACGGAATGATTTCGTTGTTGCGCTTGAAGAGATACTGGTACAGACGGTAGCTTTCGTCGAACAGCTTCAGCGCCGATTCCAGGCGCTTGGTCAGTCCATCAATCGCTCCGCCATCGAGACACTCGAAGTCGACGCCACGAACTTCCAGGACAACCCCCACTTCCCCACTCTTAGTGAGAAAGGCGTGCGAACCGATGAAGCCGTAGAGGTTGATCTGCTCGCTCAGCGAGCCGGTCTCGTTGTAATTCTTGAAGACTCGGCTAAGCCTGAGCATGACCATCCTGCCGAATGGAAATCGGTGTGAGTTTCATCGGGTCGTATTGCGCGCGGACTCTTGCGGCGGTCAACAAGAATCGCAGGATCTGCGGATCGGTTTGGGTGGCCCAACGAGCCAGGAAATAGAGAAGGGCAAAAATCAGCAGCCCACCGAGCAAACTGTTGAGAAGGTTGAAAGTGGCCGCGCCTAAGCACATGGCGAAGAAGAAAAGCTTTCGCTCGGCTCCGAGAAGCGTGAGCGGCCGGGAAAGCGATCGGTGCACTCGGTTGATTCGTCTGGTTTCCGCCACGTTCGTCTCCGTTCGCGATGAGAGGAATCAGCTGCCGGGGAAGAGCCACGTGAGGAAATTCACCGCGGCGATGGCCATGCCCACTCCGAAGAGCACGCCGGCAAGCACGCGCTTCGAGCCCCCTTCACCAAAGGCAAACGTAAGGCCGGCGACGACGATCGCAACGAGCGAGAGGCCGCGGGCGATGGTGCTCGTGAACGCGGTTTGAAGAACGCTCACGGCGTTCTCCCAAGGAGAACCGCCGGCTCCCTGCGCGAAAGCGGGTGCAGCAAACAGCAGCATCACAAGAGAGGCGAGCGCCGCGCGAGCGGAGCCGAGCGAGCAAAGAAAGCGCGTCCCACGTTGGTCCATTTCCACACCTCGACAGAGTTTTCGATTGCAGGTGACAATGCGAGGGAAGCACACGTCTCCCATACGTACCGGAGGTCGCAGTCGGAAACGCACTGGTCCGAAGACACGCAAGGCTTACCCCGAAAGAATCCCGCCCGTTGCGTCTTGACGCCGCGCAGCAGCAAAGGAGTCAGTCGCGTGAACTTCCCTCTATCTACCTATTCAGTGTTTGGGGAGAAAAATGTGTCGCAGAAGGATCAAAATGTTTTCGGCGACCTCGACTGAAGGCAGGGTGTCCGTTACTCAGGACGAGTTTTGAGTCGGATGCCGCCGACCTTCGTTCAGGAGTGGCCGATGTGGAGGGTGATCCACTGAACTTGAAAGAGCAGCGAGGCTTCTTAGCCGTATGACCGCGGAAAATTCAAATGGCAGCCTCAGTGAATGGTTCATCGTTCGAGGCTCGTTCCAGGAGTATGCGCAGGCTTTTAAGAAATTCACCCTTCGTAAGCGCTTCTTCGGCTTTCTTGTTGAGGTCAATCACCCTTGGATTCCTGCCTTGCAAGAACGGGACGGTATTGATTAGCTGTTTTGCAGCCGGACCGACCACCAGGACGCGCAACTTGGAGTTCTTTTCTATCCCCTGTCTGATGATCTGATTGACATATTCATCGCCAAAACTATAGCCAACTATCGCTAGGACGGTCGTGCTCAAGACTTGTTGGGCAAAGGAATAGGTCATGGTGAGGAACGGTTCGCGAGGCGAGAGTTTGTGAGCCGTTCCGAAAATCAAAAGCGGTCTGACATTGTCTCCTTCGATGTTTTCGGCCTGTTTGTGGCGCGGGTATTGCAGAGAGCAGAGGCCATAAGCTTGATCCTCCACCCAATCCAATGAGCCATGAAGCTTAAAAAGTCGAATTGAGGCGTCTTGACTCAATGTCTGAGGTTCCCAACCTCCTGATTCCGTGAATCCATTCGCGAAGGCTCTCTTCGCGTACTGTGTCAGAGCGGTCTCGATGCAAAGATCGTAGTTCAACGAGAATACGTCAACGGCACATCCTTCGTTGCAGACCTCAAATAGGTTGCGAAGGTAGTGCAGATTCGCAATATTCTCCTCGCTCAGCGTCAGCCATCTATCGAGTTGAGAATATATGAAGTCGGTAAATGTACTCAGCAAGTCTGGGGATTGCCGCTCAAGTTCTACGATGCGCTCATGCCATCCCGAAGCGTAAGGACTGAGAGGATTTTGCGAGCGTCTTTGTAGCTCTTCGGCAGCGACCGCAATTTGTTCTATATTGACGGCTTGGGCAGGGTCATGCCCAAGGATGCCTTGTTGAAACCGAATTCCTCCATCGAGAAAACGAAACGCCGCAAGGTGTAACCTAGCGCGTTCGCATTCCTGAGAAGCTCCGGCCGGAGACCCCGCTGTGCTAGCGTGGAGCAGGGATTCCTGGAGTTTTTGCACGAGCTCTACAGAAGTCGGAAGGCCAGCGTCTTTGCAAAGACCAGCCCCGGCGAGGACGGCGATTCGAGTTAATTCCTTCATAGAAACCACAGTCGTTCTTCAAGCATGCTCAATGCATTTTGCTGGTAGAGGTCAGCAACGCTTGTCGGTGCGACGTGACTGAGTAACCGTGCGATCAGATTTCCGTAGTAGACTGAAATGGGCTTGGAACGAGCGTTAAATCCCCTCCAGTTAACTTGGCTTAGGTCGTTGATTTGTCGTAGGACATGAAGGGCGTTTTGTGCTGCGAGAGGTTCACCTTGCGGAGTAATTCGTAAAGCAACTGGAAGACGGCTGGACCACGACTGTTTTTCATCTCTTCCCTCGGTGTAGAGCATAAAATCTCTATCGGTAATCTGTATCGCGGTACCGCGTTGAGGTACTCCATCACGGAAACGATCATCTATCGCGAAAAAGGAAAGTTCCTCCGTGACCTTTGCCAAGAGAACTTGGAGAACATTCGTTTTTTGATGTGACCGGACGGCCCCGTGGATTACGCCCATTTCGTCTCTTCCCATTTCTTTGGGAGCATGGACCGTAAGAGACGAAGCCTCGCTGTTCTGTTGGTCGGCTCTCTTTAGAGTTGTGGTGACAACGCTGAGCAGAGTGTCCAAGTAGTCCTTTTCAGAAAGCGCGGGCCTGGCGAGAGAAATGAATCGCAACGGTCCGCGCGCCGAGAAGCATGCGGTGAAAGCCAAGTAGCCTGCAGTTCTTCTTGTTTGGTAGTCGAAAAGAAACGCTCTCCCCAAACCAATGACCAGGTCGTGGTCGAGTTCCTCTCCTCCAACTACCCAGGGGATTCCTCCCAGCTTCACGAAAGCAGCAAGGGCAATGTTAGCGGCCGACCATTCGAATTGAGACGAGTTGTCGAGGAGATCCAGAGTTACGTTTTGTGAGAGTATGCCATCTTTTAAGAGTAGGGCCTTTGCTCTGTAGTATGGTGTGGCCCGCTCAAAATCGGCGGTTTTAGGATGCAGAACAAAAAATAGGTCGGGCCGATCCTTCTGTTGTTTGTTGTGCCAGGCGAGTATTGCCTCAGCATACGCTCGCGCGTTCGACTCATGATCTGCGGACGACGACTGTTGGACGCCTGAGACCGGAATTGAAAAAACTTGCTCTGTGCTCAAACTGAAGCGGAAGGTGTTTTCCACTCCTCGAAACAATCCGATCCCGTTCTTGAGAGCAAGAAACAGCTTGTTCGCGTGGTTCCTTGATTCAGTTGGGAATACGAACCCAAAGCGGGGGGCCGTTTCACGCAAGGCTCGATAGGGACCATAGGCCAGAAGGCCTCGGAGCTTATCAGCGCCAAATTGGCCGTTCCCGAATGCCAGTTTAACTGGAGGCAGACGAGAGACTATCACGCCGGGATCTCCAAACGTATCGGAGCCAATCCTATGGTCACGGTTCCGTTAGCGTAACTGTGTAATGGCAATATGAGTTGTTCTCGTGACTGACCTCCTAGCACGGTTCGTATGGCTTCGAGCCTATCTCGAAGCACAAGAGGATTCCGGCGTCCTTCCTTCGTAAGAACTCTACTGAGTTGTTGTATTTTCCGCCAAGTCCGCATCGCTTGTTGAGCGGATCCGTTCTCCTGCTCATATCGGCGGATTGCTTCGGGCGAAGCTTCCAAGGTCAAATCGACGAAGGGTACACTTCTTGTTTGCCCGTCTCGACAATCCACGACTGCTTCGGTCGGATGTGCAATTTGCTTTATATGCCCAAGATAATGATTCTGAAACTCTTGAAGTTCCTTCGGCGGAGGCGTTCTTGGAGCGTACAAGACGGCCAATCCGATCGAGATCGACTTGAGCGACGGATTTGCCAAAGAGTCTGCAAAGATCGCGCGAGCCTCCCATTGGGCAGATAGAGTGAAGGCATTCCTCTCAGAGGCGAACGGTCTCCTTGCCTGATATGAGATTCCGACGTAAACATGGATTAAATCGCTAGCCGAACCTTCGGTACGCCTAAGTGCAACATTTTGGAAGGACGATTTTCGAAGTGTCATTCCTTGTGATACCAAGTACCGAGAAACGGACTGTTCAATGAGGCGGGCCCCAAGAGTCGGAAAGCCCCCCAAGTCAATCTCATGCACGCCAGCACTTAAAGCGGGGGTGGGACCTGACAAAAGCAACAGCCTTATTCTTTTGCCGGACCGCCTGTCGTCTGGTACCAGCGTTCTGTCGTAGCGATATGTGGAATATTGTCGGTAGTCCCGATTTCGTCCAAGTGTTGATGTTTGCCAATCGTCGAATTCTGCAAACGGGAGAGTCAGCGTGGAAGGAGTGACCTCTACAGGAAAGGAATTTAGAATAAGGTCGCTCATGCGCGACTAGGTGCCTCCAATATGAGGGGATAATATCACTGAAGAGAGCGCGCGATGTGAAGTCAGCGTGCGAGCCGGCGGAGCTTCGCAAGCAAGCGCTTGAGCCTTTGGCGGACTGCATTCGATGAGGTTCCGTTGAAGTCCGCGAATTCCTCCCCGTTGGTTCCGTTGAGCTTAAGATCAATCAAGAGATTCAACTCAGCGTCTGTCAGCAGGCCCTTCGTGACGCAACGATGTAAAAAATGACGCAGAAACGCATATCGTTCGAAGGGCTCCTCGAAGCTTGGCGAAGTAAGAGCCTCGCCGCCGTAGCGATTCGTGACTGCCATCTTTCTGCTTTCGCGGCTGGCCCATTCGAATACCTGACGTTTCACAGCGCGTGAAATCGCGAAAGCGAAGTGCGACCCCCGAGCTTGGAGCTCCTCGGATCGCAGGAATTGCAGGAGAAAACTGAGCGCCTCTTGCGAGATGTCTTCGGACGATAGCCCGGGCTGTTGCCTAAACACGCGCCGGACTGTCCCGTGCAGCATCGGCAGGAATGTCAGAACGAGAAGGCTTTCGATGAACACAGGGTTAGACGGGCGAACGGCGACGAGTTCGCGCAGCAACTCATCGGATCGCACATCCGCGGGTGAATTTTTCAGATGTGAAAGCAAGCTTGAAACGGATGGATATGCACGCAAACGTCCTGACTTAGAAGAGAGTTCACCTAATGCGTCCGATTCCCCGCGAGACAAGTCACGAAGCAGCTGCGTTTCGATGTTGCAAAGTATGCAGTCACATGAAACACCCGCGGGCATGGCCTCACTCCCTCACACCCAGTGACAGAACTGGGTCGGCGTCCGAGAGCGGTGCTCTCGACGACTTCGAGCAGCAACGGGACTGGCATCGGTAGCGGGGTGGAACCGGTGCTGGATCGCCGCCGACTGCTGTGGTCTGCAGCGGAGGCGTATCCTCTGCAATTCGGCATGGGGCGGATCAGATTTGTTTTCCCTGGCAGGAATGCAGGACATGCGGAAAGGCCCTCCGGCCTGAGCCGGAGGGCCTCCGTACACTGTAATCAGTGCGGCACGTCGCCCGATTCTGCACCCGCTTCGGTGCTGGGTGCCGACGGCGGAACTTCCGCTTCCGCGCGGCTGAGCCTTCTTACGGAGTTCGCACGAACGCTCCAGAAGACGCCGAACTGCGCGGCCTTGGCCTTTTTGGATTTTCCGTTCTCGCGCTCATACTTCGAGCTGACGAGCAGGCCGTCCACCAGGACGTGATCGCCTTTGTGGAGGGATTCGGCGATGGATTCGCCGAGGCGATTGAAAGCAACGACGCGGTGCCACTCGGTCTTGGACTGCCATTCGTCCTGCGAGTCCTTCCAGGACTGCTGCGTGGCGACGGACAGAACCGTGAAGTTCGCTCCGTTGCCGCGGACTTGCCGCTTCTCCGGATCTTTTCCGAGGAAGCCGATGAGTTGGACGTGATTCAGGTACATTTTTGTTTCTCCTTTTTTGCCCCATTTCCTTGGGGCACCCAAGGGCGGAGTGGATACTGCTCCCAAGGCGAGGGGCTGCATTCTGGGAGGGGCCCGAAGACTCACAGGGAGGAACCGGGAAAGCAGAGGACGCGAAGCTGCCGGGCGCAGGAATTATCCCGAAGCCGTGCCCAAGGAAATGAGAGGCAGAAAAAGGACAATTTACCGGAGTCAGTCGACTATGAGTCGACGTTGGGAGTAGAGAACGCACGTCTGCGCCTACGGCTCCCGGTCGAGTACGCATTGCACGGCGTTGCTCAGCGGACGCGTGCATTCATATGAAATCTCGGAAGTTTTCTAGATCGCTTCTGTCGGGACGTGTAACTCAGACAGGGATCTCTGCCTTGATGAGGATCTTTCCCTCGCTAGGCGTAATCTCGATTTGAGCTTTGTCAAATCTGCGGGGCTTTTCGAATTCTAACTTCAGATGTTTGTGAAGAACTCCCGGGCGTCTAATACCTTGTTCGAATTTCACCAACACGCCTTTCACCTGAAACTCGATATCTAGTAGCCGAGCGATCTCAACGAGGACATCGACAGCGGGTGCATCCTGTCCGGCTTCATATCGACCAATCATCTGCCTGCTAAGGTCCAGCTGGCCGGCCAGATCAGCCTGCGTGAGACCGGCGGATTCGCGCTCGTGTTTGATTTGTCGACCGAGTTCGTGCTTCCAACTCATATGTCCACTTTTGTTGTCAACAGGACCTGTGGTTCTGTTGAAAAGTAACTCCATTCTAAGTATATTCCCTTAAACGAGACAACTATTATGGGCATCAAATGGCTCGCAAAAGTAAACAGAAGTTGTCACAATAGAAGACGGAACAACTCATGCTGCAGCACACTTTCATCCACATCCCGGGTATCGGAAAACAGACCGAACTTGAGCTGTGGAAAGGCGGCATTCACAACTGGGATGATGCCGACCGCTTCGAAAAGCGTTTTGGTTTGGTAGGGGCTCGCCTCCAACAAAAATTGGACGAATACATCCCGGCGTCCCGCGACGCTATTCAACTGAAAAACGCCGCTTTCTTCGAGAGGCTGTCGGTTCTGGGAGAGGCCTGGCGGATATTTCCAGAGTTCGCAGATCAATGCGTTTATCTCGACATCGAAACGACGGGTCTATCCACTGTTTTTGACAGAATTACAATGGTTGGTCTTTATGACGGACGGAAATATAAGCTTTTTGTCGACGGTGAAAATCTCCAGGAGCTGCCCGGTGAGCTTTGCCGGTATCCGGTAGTCGTGACCTTCAATGGAGCTACGTTTGACTTGAGGTTCTTAAAGTTGGCCTTTCCTCAGATGACGCTCCCGCCGGTTCATATCGATTTGCGCTGGGTCACCCGAAAGTTGGGCCTCAAAGGTGGTCTAAAGGCCGTTGAAGAAAAATTTGGGCTGGAACGGGCCAAAGAAGTGGAGGACATCTCGGGATACGATGCAACCGTGTTGTGGGCAAAGCATCTGCGAGGTGACAAGGCCGCTCTTGAACAGTTGATCCAATACAACACGGAGGATGTTGTCCATCTCAAAGCGATCATGGAAATTGCTTATGACAAGTTGTGCGAGCAAACCGCTGGTTACCTGGAAAATGCAACAGCGCCTATGTTCGCGGGAGTCGGAGCGATGCCTCTCGCCAACCGATCAAGTGTTCTGAGAGGGTCGCCAAGCGATTCAGGCGTCGAATCACCTGTCTGGCGGCTGCTCCAAAGATGTTCGAACGTGACTACACCGCCTCGGATCGTAGGCATTGATCTTACCGGAAGCGCGAAGCGGGCCACGGGGTGGGCCCTAATGGAGGGCGCAATCGCGACGACGCAGTCGCTCAGAACAGATGAGGAATTGATTGCAGCGACTATTAGCGCCCAGCCGGACCTCGTTTCCATCGATTCGCCATTGTCGTTGCCGGAGGGTTATGGGAATCCAGGGGTACCCATCTACCGAAAGTGTGAGCTTGCACTAAAGCGGATGGGCATTTCAGTTTTCTGGTGCTTACTTCCTACGATGGAGGGACTAACGCGAAGAGGCATTAAGCTGGCGAATGAACTTCGACAGCGAGGGCTTAGGGTTATAGAAAGCTATCCCGGCGCTGCGCAGGACATTCTGGGAATTCCGCGAAAGGGGTCCAGTCTGGAGGAGTTGAAATGGGGCTTGGTCCGGTCAGGCATCACGGGGGATTTTGCGACCACGAAAGTTACTCACGATGAAGTCGACGCGATCACCTCGGCGCTTGTGGGATTATTCTTTCTGGCTGACGACTATATGGCTCTCGGCACGCCTGCTGAAGACTATCTAATTGTTCCTCGGTCGCTAAGTTTTAACTATTCCAGATTGCGTGAAATTTTGCGTTCAACGGGATTGGACGAAATTCAGCTCGGCGACGTTCATTGAATTATTCAGCTACAGGTACGTAGTGTTATGATCGGGCGAGTATCATTCTTGACGAGGATAATACTGCCTGCGGGATTCATCGAAATCCTCACCAAATTCCTTTATCGTCAAGCCGCCACTTCGAAGCGTAATGCTAGTCCTTGCCCAGTCATCCACTATGTTGGCAAACTGTGATGGATCTTTAAGACGCTTTAGTGTGCGAAGAACCGTGGATTTGCGACCTCCAAGGTGGTGAAGGAATATTCCGACCTCAGCTACCGTGAATGCGTTAAGGCGCTTTTCGGCGGTGGATCTCCTGGGCGCAAGTCGCAAAAGCTCCTCATTTACTTGGGCTGGTTGAGGAATTTTTAGAATCGTCCGAAGGCTCTCGACGGAGCGTTTGCTTCTCCACGGCGGAGGAGGCACACAAAGTAGCAGGTCAAAACGGCTAGGCCGGGTGATAGCAGGATCGAGTTGTTGCTTGTGGTTAGTCGCCATCAAAAACACTACTCGCTTTCGGTCCCAAAGATTTGCGAGCTTGGGAAGCATACTTGTTGTTAGTAGTTGCCTTGTAATGTCTAGATTCCCAGTCCCCTGCGTAGACGATTCGATTCCTTCGCGAGTTTGAGCCAAGGCGTCCATTTCGTCAAAAAACACAACTGCATTTCTCAAGTCCATCAGGTCACTAAATACTTCGTGGACCTGCGCGTGAATCTGTTCTGCCCCATTGCGGAGAAACTCGGATGGAGTGATTGTGACCAGCGGCCAGCCAAGATACTCTGCGATTGCTTTCGCTAGACGTGACTTCGAGGTGCCGGGAGGACCGAACAGTAATACAGATCGTGGAACCGGAATTCCTTCTCTGACCAGCTCCTCGGAATCTAGTTCTTCAACCTTGTCGAGGAGTTCCTTTCTGATTACCTTTTTGAGTGTAGTTGGCTTCTCGGCGGAAAACCTCAGGCTAGTATCCACTAAGCTCTCGAACCTGTCGCGCGACTTACGAATGGCCCTACGATCAGTCCCAAAACGTTTGAGAACCAGCTCATCTAGCAACGCGTTGGTCTTACGTTCAAGTTCGGTCAGAAACATATGGACGCTTGCCGTCGCCCATGACTCGGCTTTACCTTTCTCAAGATTTCTGACTTCGCCACCCGAATTCCAACCGCGGTACTCCTTCCTAGAAATCTTAAATACGAGTTCATGCGTGTCGCACCATCGAAGTACGCGTTTAATTCTTTGTAACAATTGAACATTGCGCAAGGTAAAAGTTCCGAACTCCACGAGTACAGCCTCGAGAAATTCAAAGCTGAAACAGTAATCGGCGGCTCCCCCGCCTTGCGGAAAGTGGAAGAGCGGGAAATATCTATGCCAGATTCCGGAATCTGCCTGCTTTAAAAAGACTTGCTCAACGCCGAATTCGAGTTCCACAGTTGACGGCAATTCTCTACTGATTTCCGCGAGCCCTGGGTTCTCATCAGTCATTCGTCGGATACGGTTGATCAGACACGCCGCCATTGCGAGTGAGGGTGGATCCATTAGCGCATCATTTCCGGCCGAAACGTAAATAAGCTGCCGACGGAACTCAGTCGATGCCCATGAAGCTATTTTCTTCCAGGTTGGTTTGGGCAATGGCACTTTCATTCGTGTCGCTCCATCAACAAACCAGTACGCGTGTGTTGTTTTTGGAGGATATTTCTCCACAGCAAAGGAGTCTTCACCCTGTTGTGCTTTCGTCTGTACGATTTGTTTAAGAGTCTTCCTGGCAACCCCTTCATCGTTATCAAATTTCTCATGCGTGAGAGCGTGCACCTTACTTTTCGGCGCCTTCGCAAGCTCCACGAAAAAGCCGGCGCAACGTATCACTATGGCCGTTGTAAACGCATTTCCGTCATTAAGCCCCGAGCTGCCCCAGTTTGCCTTGACGGCGGCGTCCTTAAACACTTCAAAGGCGGACGGCTTTGCAAAAAGTTTATGTTTCTCTTCGTGTTTGCCTGCTGCTATCGCAGCCATCAGGACAGTGCAAGTCGAGGCCACACTAATATCCGGTGCTCGCTTTTTCTGGCGTTTACTTCGGGAGTCTGGCAACGTTTTGAAAGATCCGTTTTTCTTTCTAAAAGGTTTTACCCGTTCTACCAAGCTGCTATTGAGTCTCTGGGCGTCCAGCCTCAATTGGCGAAGATCGTCAATTAATGCTGAGCGGGAGTCGGAGTTAGAGTCACCTAGTTGTCTGCGCTCAGTCATGTCGATTTCAGCAGGAATGCCACCTATCTGAAGGTTCTGTTGGTCATTTCGCATAGAAACTCGCAGCTGCTGTCGATGGAGGCTCTCATTCGCGCTGAGACGATTGTCGATTACAGAAATCTCTTCCATGGTCCTTTTGGGCGGGCGCCACACTCCGTACCTTGAGGCAACACGATCTCCGCGCCAAAAGTCACCTCTACAACTTTGCTCGGAGTTCCATTGCAAGCACCCGCCGGCAAGAACGTTTGTGGCCCCCGGGGGCTCTTTTTCCCATTTGAACATCGGGGAGAGCCGGAGTTGTACTGGCAAAAATGTGGGGCAAGCAGAGGGTTTGCTTGGACCAGAGAGTCAAGGTCGATGCGCAGTATGACCGGATTGTCCGATTCATAGTGAGCGAAATGGCGCACACCGTAGTCGATCGGCCCTAGTTTACTGCCCGGCCAGAAAAAGATCCTTCTGTTGAGAGTTTCAACGAAGTCCTCAAATGTAAATCCCTTCGGTAGCTTCATATTTCCCTTGTAGAGTGGCTTTTGGTCACGAAGGACAATCGACCGTCCGTCCACTGTGATAGTTTCTGGCTTCCGCCGAGGAGTGCGGAGCAAGTCGAGCCGGCCAGCGCGTTCCATCAACGTGGCTGCCGGAATAAGTCGACCCCAATCGCTCAAGTGAGGCAGGTTCGCGCTGTGTGTTAGATGGTATAGGTAAGGTCGGGCGGATGCGTAGCGTTCGAGATTCAGAAAATGCCTCCATCGAAGTGCGCAAAGACAAGACAGGCGCGCTTAATAATCACATACGCCATGTTCTTCTGTCGATAATGCTCCTAAAGTCGAATCGAGTCGAGATCAATGACACTGGAGCTGCGCCGACACGTTCGACCTCTTCGATGAATCGTATGGTATCGGACGAAAGCTGCTCATATCGTCGAGCTTCTGCGTTTGACGGGTTTAGATAGTCTGTAAATGTGATAGCAAGATCGGTGGGTCCGTTCAGCGCCGCATTTTTTCTCAAGAGTAACCAGTCGAAGGCGCCAACGCGTCGTTGGCGATTAGTCGTTGATGTGCGCTCGTTGGTCTTTATTTCCTTAAGCGGGACGTCAGCGCGTCTTGCTATCTCTTTCCAGTCGAGTTCCTGGCTAAGCGGACCGGAGGTGCCACCAGGTGGATTCTGAACTCTAATGGGATAGGTTCGACAGACCATTATAGTCTTTCGGACTCTGCTAGGTGATATGCCCGCCTCCGATAAGCAGCCGCTGACAGTTGTGTCGCGCGACGTGACGTAAGGATAAGATCCGTGAAAGAGGCTTAGCCCCGTACCTTGTGTTCCCTCAACTAGAACTCGCCCTCCGCAGTTATAAGTTCGTTCCAGCTGTTCCCAAGTATCACGGAGAAACGGTCGTAATTCGCGAACATCCTTTGCAAGCCGTACACGCTTACCGCGATCCAGGACCCTTCGTGCCGTCGCAGCGCCCACACCCTGTCCGGTCGAACTAATTCTCTGCTGCAGCCCCGCCTCGGACTTGCAGTCCTTCTCAGTAATAATCATTGTCTGGGGATCAATCGAAAGACGTTCGTGGTCAACCTTGCACTCGCGGATCTCCTTCAATAGCGACTCCGGATTGACGAGCGCTCCAGGAGCAATGATCAGCTTTGCGGCAGGGTTCCGAACCGTGCCCGACGGGAGTTGGTGGTGAGTGTAGGGTCCAGATTCGAGGAGCACCTTGTGCCCGGCGTTCGGCCCCCCTACACGGACGAGCACGGCATATTCCCGCGATAAATACGATGCAATGTGACCTTTGCCTTCACTTCCATATTGTCCACCGACGATCACGTCTACCAGCCTTGCATACTCTCGGGTGAATAGGCCAAGGTAGGTTGCAGTCTTGACGAGCACGTCCTCAGGTGAACAGGCTCTTGTATCGACGACGATATCGGCACTCTTCTCCAGATCATTTACTTGTGCTTCAGTCGGGTTTTTCCCGACATCTTCAAATGACCTGAGTTCCTGCATGTCACTAGAGCGCCGTTTGTACCGCTCGGCCAATTCGTGTTGTGGAGCCTTGAGGTGAATGTGATTGACGGAAAAACCGTATGCTTCACGTATGGCTCTTATCTGAGGAAGAATGCGGACGGCATCAACTACGAAGATTGATGATCCCTCGGTGCTGGTGTGTTGGTTTACGAGACTTACGAGTGCATCGCGCACCCAATGCGCTTTGGTGTCTCGATCAAGTTGCTCCCCGAAATCTTGCAACGCGCGACGTTCGGAGAGTAATTCCCGCCCCAATTTCTTCAGTGCAAGTTCGCGAATCACGCCCTTCGTCTTGAGCACGTGGATATGCTCAGCAGGAAAGCGGTTGATTAGTTGCTGCCATAGCGTCGTCTTGCCTGAGGCCACACTCCCGGAGAGCAAGACGATCTGAAATGCCATGGGGCTTCTCCTAATTAAATCAACTCGTCAGCCATCTTGTGGGGGAATTCGAGCGAAGGCTGCCGTGGCAAATCATTACGCGGATGCAGATCATAGATCGTCACCTTTACCCCCCTTGAGATAAGCGTCTCTCGTACAATGCCCTCTATGATGTTCCAACTGCCACCGGCCTCGCCGGTTCCTATCCGCGGCATGTGAACTGTGGCGCGTTGCGCGCTGGCAAGGTCCGCAACCTTTTCTAAAGCAGCGAAGAGTGCACCATACCGTATTTTGGGTCCTGAACCAGCCCCGCCAAAACCATGTTGGGCAACCAAGCTAACTAAAGTTAGGTCTTCCCGCACGCTAACTGAATGTATGTTTCCCAGTTTCAGATTGCGTCGGCCGTAAGCCCACTCCCTGTAATGCGTTTGTGCGTGTGGCCATTTCTTTCTGGCTTGTTTCGCGAATCCACCACCCCAGACCATCGCTTGATCGTTGACCACTTGCAGCAAGAGCTTCGGCTCCGCCCCGAACGGTTCGGACGCGTCGCCGTTCAAGACTGTCAGTGACTCAGCTACGGTAAAGTCCGGCGGTAGAGGCGGAAACGCTAGGCCCAAAACGCGGGGATATGGTTCACCGGTGTTCGGCGAAATTCCAAGATACTCAATGAACCAAGATTTTCCACTCGATACCCATCGTGCGTCCTCTTGATCCCGTGCCCCGATGGCTACACAAGTCGAGGCCTTACTGGAATGTGGCAGCTCATATCCGCGTTGGATCGCAAAGTCTTCGTGCAGCGCCGGCGACACAATTCGGTATTCCACGAAATACCTAGATGTGGCTTCGGAGCGCCTGGCCAGAAACGCAAAACACGGGTGGGCACTCAACCTGATCAGCCTGTTGGCAACGGCCTCACACGAGGCAAGATATTTGCGTCGAAGCTCCAACACGAGGCCGGCACCTGGCCGCTTTGAGAGTTCATCTTGAATGGTTCCGAACGGCATTAGAATCTCAGCGGCCGCTATATTGCAAAGCGATTCTAGCTGCCATTCATCCTCTTTCATTTCCTGATGGGTTGCGCGATTGCGAGTTGCCGCCGCACAATCGGAGAAAAGAGTGTGTCCAATTTCATGAGCGATCGAATAGCGCATCCTAGCGGCAGCTCTTTGCGGATTGAACTCGATCGTGAACCGGTCCTTTGAATCGCTGTGAGTTCGGGCATCTAAGACTTTCTCGGTAGGTAGCAGCTTTATTCCCCGCATCTCCGCCAGCGTAAAGGGGTTGTAGGGCGGCCCGTTCCAACCGTGTTCGACAGCACGAAGAACCGCAACTCTCGCACGTGACACGATCTCCGTTATGGGATCGACGTTACCAAGCGTCAAAACGGAAGGATGAGTCCATTTCGGTTCGCTTGACCGTTTCGTGGAACCGGTCCGAGCGGTCCTCAATTCATCGAAAAGTTGGTGCGCTCGCTGCAAATCCATCGCCGGTTCGAGCACCTCTTGATCTATGTTCGGAAGAGAGCAGTCTTCCGTACGGAAAAGGGTCTTGAGATCCTTTTCGATCGTATCCTTACCGATAGAGTATTTTTCAGTGGGCTTTTTCATCGTGGGGATTTTCGTTCACGTATTTTTCGAGTTTTCTAACAGCGCGGGCGCGAATCTGCCTGATGTTTTCAGGTGATTTGCCAACCTGCTTCGAGAGTTCCAGCAAAGCGGTGTGTAGCATCCGCTGGTGCTGCTGGTCTCCTTGCCACCAAAACATGGTCGCGCGCAGAACCGTTTGTTCAACATCGGACAAGAGAATGAGACCGGCTTTCAACAGATTCAGTCGTTCGCTCTCGGGAACGGGATTGTCGTCCCTTTCTCCCTCTGTGGTGGCGGGGAGTTGGTCAATTTCGCCGTCAGCGAGGAGGGAAACCTCCGGTTGGTTCCTGAATCTGTCGCGGACAAGGTTTTCCGCGATCTGAACCAGCCATCCCCGAGACTTCCGTTCCTGAATAACAATCGGACAGTCTTCCGCATGGTTGAAGGTTTTCGCGCCGTCAAATGCCTTGAAGAAGGCCTGATGAACAACATCCTTTACCTCTTCCGCTCCAAGGACGTACTTATGATAGGACATGCAGACGCGCAACAAGAACCGATGGTGGCGAACATAAAAATGACCCCATGCGTCTCTCGCCTCCGCAAAGTTAGCCCTCTCGTCCGCCATGCGCCGGATCAGCTCGAAGTCGGAAATGTCGTCGCAAGGCGGAGCCATTCAAGAACCAATAATAGACCAAATGTATAACGCAGAAGCGTGACACACATAATCTGTCACGGTTCGCCGTTCTCACCTGTGAAGGTGGCAATAATCGTCCTCGCTGGCTCCATGATGGCGGCCCACCTAGCAGTAAATCCGATTGGTGATGCCGAATGGACATGCAGGGTGACACTACCACAGCGAGACTCTGCGTGGAAATCGAGCAACGTCGGACATCCAACTCACCAGATAAGGAGGCGCGATCAATGAGCGTAAGTGTAGAAAAGAGGTGCTGTTGAGGTTGTCTATAACGGTGTCGCGAAGACACTTGATGTCATGCCCGAAGAACAGGTATCCGCCTTGCTTAAAAAGGCGATCGCAACCTTCGGAATCACGCAAAATCCCCACCTATTTTCCCTCTATCGGAACGACGGCAGCGTGATACCCGAGAGCGAGACAGTAGAACGCGCAGGTCTCAAATGTGGCGAAATTCTTCTCCTCCGTCCGAACGCGGTTAAGGGTGGAGGCGGATTACTGCGCGTGGCCGAGGGCATCGTGCTCAGAACATTTCAAACCCTCCGTGAATGCGGGCGTGGACGGTGCGAGTGTGCAGTGTACTGGCTAGGTCCGACCGCGGACTTAATCGTGGACGGGCTCGAGCACCCGATCCACGAGCGGTCGCCTTTCGGCTATGAGGTGGAGGACAACTGGCTGACTAATTTTTGGAGGCAGCTTGCCGCATTACATCGGAGCGTGAAGGTGCAAGTACATACGCATCCAGGTCGTGCGTTTCACTCTGCTACCGACGATCGGTGGCCGATAGTGTCGCAACCTGGCTTTCTATCAATAGTGATACCTGATTTCGCTGAAGGCGAACCCTCACTGAACAGCGCATGGGTTGGTCGCTTGCAGCTAGGTGGCGAGTGGGAGCAGCTCGCATCGGCGCTCGAGGCGGTAACCCTGGCATGAGCGGCCTCCAATACCTGAGTAGAACAGTACTGCTCTGCCGCGATTATGTTCTGAATGGTCTATCCGATCAGGAAATTTCTCATCGCTTTGAATCGGTGCAAGTTCTTTGTGTTTCGGATCTTCACAACTTGTCGTCACATGCCGGTCAAGTTGCCATCATCACTCTGGTTTCTCTGTTGAGCCGCATGGGTATGCAAGTTCGCCTATCTCTTCCGGACGCATCCCTATTATTGCCGCAGCCCCCGCTCTTCGGCAGTTCGATCAGTGAAGTCCTGACGAGTTCGAGCCGCAAACTCACTCCTAACGCCACTGTAATTCAAGGCGACAATTCCATGGCTGACCTTACTTTTGCTCTCGGAAATAGCAAGGTCAAAAACGGCGGTGTGCCTTGCTGGCGCCTAAGCGGCGATGATTGGAATGGGGGCCTTTCACTGGACAGAGAGGGTGAGCCTAACTCCTTCACCTGTGAGTGGCCGATCGGTTCGATGGTGAGCGCCGCATTGGCGGCCGCTGAGGCGTTCAAGTTTGTGATGCGACGGATGCCTTTTCGAAACGCGCCGCGAGGTTTTTTTTCGACGCGTCAGCCTCGTCCAGGTTCAAATTCGATGCGGTTCCGATTCCTGAACAAGTCGTCGATTTTGGGGATGTCGACATCATCAGTGCGGGGGCAATCTCTCAGGCAACCTTGTATGTGCTGACGCGCCTACCACGTCTGCAGATTACAGCCCGTATTTTTGATAACGATGTGACAGAGGCATCGAACCTGAACCGAAATATGCTGACGCTGATCGACGATGTCGGTTTGCCAAAGGTTGTGGTTGTCGCGCAGCGCTGTCGACCCAAAGTGCACCTTGAAGCTGTTAGAGAGCACTTTTCTGAAAGATTTCTTGAGTCTCGGATTTTAGCTCCGCGAGTTCTTGTAGGGGTCGACGACATTCCGAGTAGGTGGGAAGTTCAGCGCCAAGCACGAGGATGGCTGGCGGTAGGGGGGACGAGCCACTTCAGCGTTTCATCGTCCTCTCACGGACCGAATCAGCCGTGTAGCGGGTGCCTACATCCTGCAGATGAACCCGATGGGACAGTCGGGGCCCCGATCCCCACTATATCGTTTGTCTCTTTTTGGGCTGGACTGGTCACGGCAGTCCGACTCATCCGTGAGTCCCTTGGTACCTGCTGCGGGCCGAATCGTCAGCATCTGTGGTTGACACCACTTCGAATGGATCTGTCGTCAGCCGCGATGTGGATGCGCGTCGCGCCTCGTCGAGACTGCCCGGTGAAGTGCTCGGCAGCTCAAGCCTTTGAAGATTCGTGGTCTATCTGAAAGCGAGCGAGCACCGCAATCGACTCCGCGCCGAATACAGTTATAGTACAGCAATCGGCGAGTAGCCCTCGTAGTGCCCTGCTTCGAAAAGAATGCCCGACTCGCAGGTGCATGTCTGGCATGAGCATTCGCGATTAGGGCAAAGGTTACCAGCGGCGGCTCAGGAAAAGTCCTCGCTCGTGTCCGCGATTACGCTCCATCCGGGCCTCCGCCCACGCGCTAGCCGAAGTCCTTTAAGTACGAGAACGACTCGGAACGTGGCTCGCGCCCCAGAAGGCCAGACCTCTGTGGTCGATCATGTTGTTCGGTGTTCTGTAAAATGTTTACCGAAAAGGTTAGCGCTCGCTTCTCACCCTGGGGTGGTCAACGACGGGTTTAGATCTTTGTCGATCGGGAGGGCTTTTGTTCGGCGTATTCGAGTGCTCGTTGTGTCTCGCGAAGTTCGCGCAAGTTAACTTCTAGTTCAGCAGCATAGATTTCGGCGCGTTCGTGGACCCTTGCGTTCTTAATAGCGACGGCGGCCGCGATAGCTAGCGACTTGGCTAGTCGAAGGTGCTCAGGACCGAAAACGTTCGGGGAATGTGCACCGAGAGTGAGAATGCCTAGCACCGTGCCGGCAGCCACGAGCGGAATACCTAGCCACGACTCGATTTGATCGAGAGGTTCGGCGCCCCGCCATTCTGTTTCCCGATTCACGTCCGCTATGAGTATTGCTCGTTGTTCGAATAGGACCTTCTCGAGGAACACATTCTCGGACGCGTTAAAGGCTAGGCCAATCCTTTTTGGCAGCACTCGAGGTACTTCGCGGGCAACCATGAGGTTCGATGCATCTTCCACGAACAGCACCGTGGCGACATCAAAGGGAACCAGTTCCGAGATGCATTGCAGCAGTGTGTCGAGAACAGAATCCATCGCCAGATTTTGACTGAGAGCCAAAGTTGATTTCCGAAGTGCCTCAGCTTCGGCACGCGCCGCCTCCGCTGCGTCCAGGTGCTCGCTGATTTTCGTTTCGGCCTGTTTCCGTGATGTGATGTCTTGCGCAGTTCCTACTAGCCAGCGCGTTTTCCCATCTGCGGAGACCGGAAAGCCTTTGGCCCAACCCCAGCGAACTTCACCGTCGGCGCGAATGAAACGAAACTCCTCATCAAAAGTACCGAAATCTGCAACATCGGCGAGCTTGGAAAGGATGCGAATTCTGTCTTCGGGATGGATTACCTCACGGTATGAGGACGGGTTTTGTCGAAGACTATCGACGCTGTGTCCAGTGATTGTGACGTAGGCATGGTTTACATAGGTTACCTCCTGCGTTTCGGCATCCATCATCCAGAAGATTTCCTGGATATTGTTGGCCATATGTTGAAATCGTTCTTCACTCCTCCGAAGGGATAACTCGGCGCGTGTGCGTTCGGTCACGTCACAGAGTATGAGTAGGTGTCGCCCCGGCAAATAGTTCGCCGTGGCTGTGAAGTCTACGTACAAAGGCGTTCCGTCGCGTGCGATCAGACGTGCACGCCCTCGTTGGTTCTTGCTTTGGAGGAAAGAATTCCATCTCTGAGCAAACGCATCAGCGTCCGCAAGAAAACGACCAATGTTTTGCCCGATCAGTTCATTCGGGGAACATCGCAGGATGCCCGCCGCTGCGGGATTTGCGTCCAAACAATTGCCCTCGTTATTTGCTATCAGGATTCCATCAAGAACGTTGCGGAAAATGGATGAAGCCTCGCAATCGGTGTCGCGAAAAGCTTGGTCTGCCTCTCGATGTTCGTTGCCGAATCGCCAGAGCGAATAGACATTCAGGAATGTTGCGAAGATCAAAGCGACAAGAAGTGACGGAACTAAACCCGCGCCAGATAGAGAATGGAAGCTGTAAGCAAAGAGCGATATGCAGAGAAGTCCGACAGAAGCGAGTAGCGTGACGATGGAACACCAACGAAGCCAAAGTGGAGAGGATTGGCGGAAGGTCTGCGACAACTGTGAAAGTCCATTTGGTTTCACGGGTGACACGACTGGTTTTTTCTCAATGTTGCTAATCTATCGCGGTTTGAGGACCAGCTAGGTTCGGACGCTGCGACGTCCGGGATAAAGGACACAATGCTGTTGGATAGGCTGCCAATGGAGCCGACGCTCTGAGCGAACTGGATTGACCGGGGTTGGGATTCGAGACGAGCCACCGGGAGGGATCCTTCTCATTGGCCGCGCGATGGCAGGTCGTGGAATTTCTCGACCACTTCTCAACATTTGCCGCGAGTCGGCGCTAGCCTATTTCTTGTAGATGCCTCGGTCGAGCCCGTTAATCAGCTGCGCGGCTCTAACGCCAAAAGTTTCCGATATTCGCAGAAGTGTCCTTATGGTGATCGGTCTGCCCGCTTCGATCTGTTGCCAGTGTCGGGCCGAAAAACCAAAACCGATCATGTCTTCCTGCGTATAGCCGTGACTTTTGCGGAGTTTCTTAATTCGAATGCCCAAGGCGCGGAAGAATTGCCGCTCATCAATCACCCACTCTATTTAGAGAAGTGAACGGGTAATGGCCACGAGCAGAATAGCTGGGACTACGCGGCGTCAGCCAGCTGCCAAGAAAAGCAGCAGCTCTAGGGACTGCGATGTCTCGTTCTCCGCTGTGGTGAATCGGAGATAAGTACGGGAGTAGGAAGGCCTCGAACCAGCTGGCAGAACGTCTTCTTGAATATCAAAGAAATGCGCAAAAGCGTTGTGCAGGTAGTTGGACGTCCCATTTCTATTTGCTGCCAGTGGCGAGCTGAAAACCCATAAGAAATCATGTCCTCAAGCGTGCAGCCGCGCATCTCCCTTAGGCGGCGAATCCGTCGTCCAAGTGCCACAAAGAAAGCGCCCGCATCGATCACGCTTATCCATTTAGTGCCACACGAGCAGAAACACCACGAGCAGAATAGCTGGACACATATCTGGGTGAATGATACGCTCCGCAAAAGAGAGGGGCGCGATCGTATCGCCGATCCGAAAGAGCAAGAATGAATTCGTCAGTCACGATCGGATTTCAACGTCCAGCGGGCTTCGCAAAGGGTGAAAGCACTCGCAGAGTTGAAGTATCAATTTGTCCAAACGAAAACGCAGAATCAGATGAGAGTCTGATCGCGCGTATTCAAGTTTACGATCATGACGCGATGTCACAATTGTTTCGCCGATACGCCCGGATTGCTTGGAGTGTTGGTCAAAGACTTCTTCATGACAATGGCGAGGCGGACGATCTGGTTCAAGAGGTCTTTCTTTACATTCATCGGCGGAGCGGACTCTTTGATGGGTCTAAAGGTTCTGCGCGTTCTTGGATCTTTCAGGTTACCTACACTCAGGCTCTAATACGCAGGCGACAACTGAAATCCCACGGGTTTTATGCGTCTTCAATCACAGACAAGCCGACTGAAAGCATCCTATGGAGCGCCAAAGGCGCACACTACGACAATACCCTTGAAGGATTTTTCGGCAGAGATGGATGGAAGAATATCTGGGATACTCTGACCGAGTGCCAGCGAGAGACCTTACGGCTGCATTTCTATGAGGGTTGCACATTCGCAGAGATCGCTCAAAAGTTGGGTCAATCCTACGTTAACATTCGCCATCACTACTACCGAGGCCTGGAAAGGCTTCGAAAGCACGCGCACGAGAACGATCTGAATTGGCCGTAAGTCATGAATTGCCATCGAAGACAATTTGGGATTGTTGAGGCCTTGTAACAAATGGATTCGCACGAGAAATATCTAGAATTATGTGCCGCATCAACTGCCGGTGAACTAAGCCGCGAAGAAGAACAAAAGCTGGAAGAGCATCTTGTTGTTTGTGCGTCCTGCCGCCAGGCGAAACACGAATACGAGATGACGATCCAGAAAGCTGTTCCAGCCTTGGCCGATGATCTTGCTTCGCACGCACCGGAACAGGACGGCGATTGGTCGGTCGATAGGGCAGAGGCTGCCTTGTTCAAGCGGCTGGAAACCGATCAAGACTCTCGTTTATCCGCCACCAACGCAACTGAGAGGGCGAAGGCCGAGCCGGCTGGCCGCCGATTCACGTATCGACCGTCTCAAATTCCGTGGGCCGAACTGTGGATGCCGTTTGCAGCGTGCGCGCTATTGGCGATCGCGTTGGGAATCGTCGCATACCGAAGCGGGTTGAAGCGGGGCACGGACACTGCGCAACAGAAGGCAGCAACGCCAGGTCTGTCCGCCGGCTCTCTCGAGGAGCAGATCAGTGATTTTGGCCACGAGAGAAATCAACTCCTGACGAGGCTTGCAGAAGATGACAGAGCCCTCAAGGATTTCAAGCGGGAGGTGGCGGAGCAAACCGAGGAAATAAAGCGGTTGAGGGGGCTGAATGATACCGCCGTCACGAGCACACCGAGTGGACCGCAATCCGGGGCAAAGGGACCAGCCGAGGTCTCACGTCATGACGTGGAACTCGTCGCAGCGCAGACCAATCTGCAGCAGCTTCAAGCAAAGGCTGACGCACTCAGCCAGCAGCGCGACGATGCGGCGAGGCACGCGGCAGCTTTGGAAGCAAAAGTGGACGAGTTGAGCAAACTCGCACGCGAACGAGAGCAGGCATTGGACAAACAGCAAGGGGAGATCGCGAAACAGCAGGAATTGCTGGACCACGATCGCGACATCCGTGAATTGATGGGCGCGCGGGACCTGTACATTGCCGAGGTCCACGACGTTGCAGGGAACGGAGAGACCGACAAAACCTACGGCCGTGTCTTCTACACCAAAGGAAAATCGCTCATTTTCTACGCATACGATCTGGACCAGGAAGCGGGTTTGAAAACCGCCAGCACGTTCCAGGCCTGGGGGCGGCGGGGCATCGATAAGCAACAAGCGCTCAGTTTGGGAATCTTCTATGAAGACAATGCAAGCAAGAAGAGATGGGTGTTGAAGTTTGACGATCCTAAAGCTCTGGCGAACATTGACGCGGTGTTCGTAACGGTTGAGCCGAGCGGTGGAAGCCATCATCCGAGCGGCAAGCAATTGCTATTTGCCTACCTGCGTGTAACTCCGAATAATCCGTAGTCCCTACAGAAGCAACTGTCATGATGTCTGGTTTCCCGGACAGAAGTGTCATTGGCACAAAAATAGCGGCGGTTCGCATAGACCTAATAGCGAGGCAACGTTGCTCGCTGGCGGAGGGTCCTTGCGAGTGCGCACGACATCGCTCTTCCTCATCCTTGGTCTGGCCTTTGCAGCGATTTGTTCGGCGCAGTCACCGACGGGAACGATCAGCGGAATCGTTGTGGACCCTTCCGGTGGAATCGTCCCGGGCGCTGAGATTTTAATCGTCAACGACGCAACCAGCGTCCAATACCCTTCTAAGACGGACAGCGAAGGAATCTACGTCGTTGCAAATCTCCCGCCCGGTTCCTACCGCATTCAAGTTTCCAAGATCGGATTCAAGACAATCATCAAGCCGGACATCGTGATCCACGTGCAGGATGCGCTGGCGATCAACTTCCGGCTGCCTCTGGGAGCCATCTCGGAAGTCGTTACCGTCCAGGGCGGTTCACCGCTCGTAAATACCCAGTCAGGCTCGGTTAGCACGGTAATCGACAGGCAGTTCGTCGAAAATCTGCCGATGAATGGCCGAAGTTTCAACACGTTGCTGCAGCTGACACCCGGCGTGGTGATCGCACCTTCCAATAACAATTCTCCGGGACAGTTCAGCATTGCTGGGCAAAGAACGAGCGCGAACAACTTCACGGTCGACGGTGTATCGGCAGACTTTGGAGTTCAAGCGGGTGTCACCGCTGGTGGCGGTTCCGGACTAGGACAGGCACAAGCATTTAGCGCACTGGGAGGAACGAGCAGCCTAGTATCGGCCGATGACCTACAGGAGTTCCGCATCGAGACCTCGTCGTTCGCACCGGAATTCGGAAGGCAACCCGGCGGTCAGGTCATGCTCACCACACGGTCGGGAACGAATGACTGGCATGGCGGCGTCTTCGACTATTTTCGAAACACAGTGATGGATGCAAATGACTGGTTCGCGAACAACTCCGGGTTGGGACGTGCGGAAGAAAGGCACAATGATTTTGGGGGATTTGTCGGTGGACCCATCTGGAAGGGGAGAACTTTTTTCTTTGTTTCGTATGAAGGGGCACGGCTGCGCTTGCCCACCACGCAGATTGTCCAAGTTCCTTCTCTTTTTGCGAGGCAAAGCGCTCCTGCCGCGCTGGCGCCATTCCTGAACGCTTATCCCATTCCGAACGGACCTGTCTCGGCGGACGACTACACCGCCCAATTTGCGGGCGGTTACTCCAATTCGGGCAGGCTCGATGCCACCAGCATCCGAATCGATCATTACTTCAACTCGCACTTTTCGATCTTCGGTCGGTACAACTATGCTCCTTCGCAGTTGGTGAGTCTCTTCAGCCCCGGGGAACTGGATACATCGCCGGTGAACACACAAACACTAACGGTCGGTGTAAACAATGAGTGGGGCGGCCGGCTCTCCAATTCACTCCGGGGCAACTATTCGACGCAGACAGCAAACTTTGAGTCAGCGCTGCACGCCATGGGCGGCGCGACTCTGCCTTCCACAAGCCTCTATCTGGGAGATTTGTCGCCCGCGTCGAACGAACTCAACTTCCAAACTTTCGATACGTATTTCTTCGCGGCGGGAAACATCGGACACAACCGGACCAGACAGTTAAATTTCACCGACGATCTTTCGTGGACGATTAACAGTCACGCATTGAAGTTCGGAGCAGACTTCCGCCTTGAGTACTTGGACATCGCACCGGCGACTGGAATCGTGAGCTACTCAACGGATACCATTCAGGATTTTCTGGCCACAAGCCAGACCGAAGTATTCACCACCGCGACCCGTGCTGCGAAGATCCTCGGTAAAGCCTTCTCTCTCTATGCTCAAGATACGTGGAATGTGAATTCCAGATGGACTCTGTCGTACGGAGTGCGATGGGAAGTCAGCCCGGCGCCTTCCGCGCGAGGCAACACGACACTCATCGCCTGGCAAAACCTGAATGATCCTGCGGCGATCGCACCAGCTCCCGAAGGAACGCCCCTTTGGAAGACGACATACTCAAACTTCGCGCCCCGCATCGGAATGGCCTATCGTTTGAATGCGAAAGGAGACTTCGTCGTGCGCGCCGGTGCCGGCATATTTTACGACCTGGGGCTCGGTACAGCGTCCATCGTTCCGTCGTATTGGCCGAATTCGGCTGCCGGATTCTTTCCCGCAGTTTCCGTCCCGCTGACCACCGTATCTTCTTATCTCCCGGCATTGTCCTTGCAGCCGCCTTATCCGGACCAAGTCTTCGCCTTCACACCAGGCCTCCAGCTCCCGCGGTCATATCAATGGAACGTGGCCTTAGAAAAGTCCTTTGGTGGAACACAAACGTTTAGCGTGACCTACCTGGGTCAGGCTGGCCGGGATTTGTTGCGGGAGGAAGCGCTCTACCAGCCGAATCCCAATTTCAGCGGCCTGCTGTACATCACCCAGAATAACGCCTTCTCGAATTACAACGCTTTGCAAGTGCAGTATCGTCGGCCGCTGGCAAGGAGCGTCCAGGCACTGTTGAACTACAGCTATTCGCACTCCCTGGACAATGCCTCCAACGACGTTGTGGCGGGCGTGTCGAACACGGTGATCTCCGCGAAGAATGACTACGCGTCGTCTGATTTCGATGCGCGGCATAGCTTTTCAGGTGCCGTGACCTGGGACCTCCCGTCAACAAAACACGATTCCGTCCTCTCCGCGATCACCAAGGAGTGGTCGCTCGCTACGATCGTTGTCGCCCGATCGGGTTTTCCGTTTAACGCGCACGTATTTCTAGGAGCATCGGTGCTGACAGAACAATTCACGCGGCCCGATCTGGTCCCTGGGCAATCTCTCTGGATCGCAAGCCCAGGGGCTCCGGAGGGGAAAACTCTCAACCCGACCGCTTTCGTGGTTCCACCCACGGTGCGTCAAGGCACAGAGGCACGAAATGACATTGCGGGTTTCGACCTGGTCCAAGCGGACTTGTCGCTCGGACGGCTATTTTCGCTGGGAGAGCGGGTCCGTTTGCAGTTCCGGGCTGACGCCTTTAATGCGTTGAACCATCCAAATTTTACGAATCCCGGGGGATATGTTCAGTTCGGACCACTCGAATTCCAGTCCAGCAGCATGCTAAATCATGGCTTAGGTGGGTTGAATCCTCTCTTCCAGAGCGGCGGGCCGCGCTCGCTGCAGCTATCACTTAAGCTCACCTTCTAAAGCGACAAAACAAACGACGACGCCGGTGCATTGTTCCCGAGCGTATCGCTGGAGGTTTGTGCAGATGGTAAGGCAGATCATTGGAATGTGGTGCTTGTTGGCATTCATTTCATGCGGGGAGAGTCCAGCGTTCGGACAGCGAATTCAAGGAGCGGGATTTGATCCCGAGCCGGTGCAGCTGGGCGAGCCCATACCTGGTATCCGCAGGCCCGTGACCTCTCGCGATCTCCTGGGTCTACGTGATCCGGAAGGCGTGAGCATTTCTCCCGACGGGAAACAGATTGCGTTTGTTGTAGGCCAGGCGATTGCCGATACGAACAGCTATCGTTCAGGACTTTTTGTCGTAGCAACCGAGGGTGACAAGCCTGTGCGTTCGTTCGGCAGCGCCGGGACGCCGCTTTGGGATGAGATCAATCAATGGGTCCCCGAAGCTCCCCAGTGGTCACGCGACAGTAGCTTGATCAGTTACCGAATGCGCATGACCGCCAGCGATCATTTTCAAGTGTGGGGGTGGAATGTCGCGACTGGCGTCCGGGAACAGATTACGCACATCAACGGTGACGTTGAAAGCTATCGCTGGCTTGGGGGCGGGAGCGCGATGATCCTGGAGGTTCTGACGCCTCCCGGCGAACAACAAATCGCAAAGTGGGCACAGCAAGGGATGCTTCTCGAGCCGGAGATCAGTCCCTATCGCACTGTCTCTGTTCTGGCGCAAAAAGCCGAAGCGCGGCCGAACCATGAATATTGGATTCACGAACACACAACGGAAATCGAACGACGCGCTACCCAGGAAGAAATTCGCGAGTCGTTTCCTCTCGCGGGGAGTGAAGAGAATGAATCAATCGCCGGGACCAAGCCTCCTGTGCCAGAGAAATACAAGATCGTGGACGTCAATCCGTCGCCGGACGGGAGAAAAGTTGCTTATCTCTACCTCGTCAACGACGCCGCGGTCTCGAAGAGATGGTGCCGCCGGCTGTTGGTCCGCCCCAACGCGGCCAGCGAATTGGTGGAAGTGACCCCGGACAGCTACTTTGTCGATCAATACTGGTGGAGCGCGGACGGGTCAACGTTGTATTTCACCGAGCGTGCGGGTCTTGGGCGATCTCCGTGGCTCGAGGAAATATCGGGAAACGATTTGCGTCCAAGGCTCCTGTACAAGACAGATCAGCCCGAATTTCTCTCGTACTTTTCTTCGGACGCCCGAGGACGCTTGTTCGCCTGCCTCTGGGAAAACAACAGTTCTCCGCCGCAGATTGCGCTGCTCGACATCGGTTCCCATCGGATTCGCAGGATCGTGAACCTGAATCCGGAATTTGACTCCCTCCGTCAGAGTCCAGCCGAGCGGATGGAAGGAACGAATCGATTGGGCGAGCACTGGTTCGCGTACCTCGTAAAACCTCTCGACTTGGTGCCCGGAAAGAAATGCCCGCTGGTCGTTACCACGTACCGAAGCGGAGAGTATTTCCTGCGTGGCGCTTCCGGCGATGAGAATCCTATCCAGGTATACGCGGCAAAAGGATTCGCGGTCCTTGCTTTCGATGTTGGTTTCATCCGCAATGTACGTCCCGGTGATTTTTCGGAGAAATTGCTGGATTGGGCTTCTCCGGTGGCTTCGATTGAGTCCGCGGTCAAGAATCTTGTTGATGCAGGGCTCGTCGATCCTTCCCTAGTCGGTTTGGCTGGGTTCAGCCACGGAGATACGGTAGGTGGGTACGCCGTAATCCATACTCAACTGTTCCGCGCGGTAAGCGGCGCCTTCGTTTACGATCCCTGTTTTTATGCTCTCGGAGGCGAAGTATGGCACGGGATCTTCACGAACTGGGGCCTGGCGGGATGGACCGAAGGCAGCACGAAGGCGCGCTGGCATGAAATTTCGCTCCCAGCCAATGCCGACAAGATCAGCGCGGCCATCCTACAGAACACGTCGGATACGGAATACATCGGCTACCTGTCCACCTACCGTGCACTCAAGGACCTAGATAAGCCGATTGAACTTCATATTTATCCGAATGAATTGCACGTAATCAATCAACCGAAACATCGACTGGAAATCTTCGAGCGCAATGTCGACTGGTTCTCGTTTTGGCTGATGAACGAAGAAGATTCTAGTCCTGCCAAAGCCGAACAGTTCGCCCGATGGCGCGATATGCGTAGTTTGGCTGAAAAGTCAAAAGGGCTGAGTCACTAAACGGGTGCTTGGCGCACGATGCTAGAGAGAAGGAGTGTGCTAGCTCTGCAACGCAAGGATTGATCGCGGGGACTTCGAGTCCGGTATTACTGCATGTTCCTCAGCTTTGCTAGAGTATCGTCCGCGTTCCGCCTAATTGTTGCGTCCGCCGAGCGATCGCGCAGCTCAGTCACGTATCGAATGGCCACGTTCTGATTTATCCAAAGGTCATCCCGGTCGCAATCGATTAGCCATTGCGCAGGTTTGGCGGCCCCATTTTGTCTCACGCCGTCGGGCCCAACCAGCCATTGTTTATCTGTCAGGACCAAATGGAACGTGAGGTCCGGCCCACGCAACAGCTTCACACCGTATGGCCCACTTTTCGGGGAGGGCGTAAAATGAAGTTTGGAGTCTATTTCTCCGACCTGGTTCGTATTCACTAGAACTTCCGTCCAAGTTTCCGTCCGTACAGTTTCGGACACACGATCGTCTCGACCGTTCCTGATCACATGTATCGTCCTTCCCGGAGAAGGTCCTTCTACATGCATTCGAATGAAAAAACGGCTTGCGGCATTCCAGCCGTCCGTGGTGAGTCTTCCTCCTTGTGTCTCCATTTCCCAGAAATCTTCAACGACCTTCGTCGCGGGCAGTTCTTGTCCGGCGGAAGCCCTGCCGAAGAGTAGGGCTAGAACAAGAATCACTCCTGTCAGAGGCAGTCGGGTCACCGTTCCTCCCAATCAAGATTCATTTCTCGCCACCACAATGGTGCGGCTCAGCGTGATTTGGTATGAAGGTGCAAGGCTGGACGCCATTCCACGGCAACATATAAATCGTTCCATTCTGGTACATGGGATCCTTCGTCGGGTCGGGATATAACGGGGCAGGGACGTTCGGTCTGGCACTAAAGAAGAGTCCTGTCTTCCACGCGTATGCAGTCCCGCCGAGTTGGTTCGCAATCAATTGGGCGATAGAATTCCCAGGACCATGGTGCAGTGTAGAGTTAAACTCGCCAGCACCACCACACGAATCAGTCTAAACTCCGTCCCCGAATCGTGACCTGATGCGGCAGGTCAAGTCGAGCGTCAACCTGTTTGCGATAGGGCGAAGGAACATTCAGAGCGGGATCTATCACATAGGAAAACGTAATCTCAAACGGATCTTGATGTGGTCTGGATTCGAATCGCCAGGTGCTCAGAGCTCGCAAAGCTTCACTCACGAGTACTTCCTCTTTCCCCGAGGGAATGACCCGAACTTCAACAGCGTGAATTCCGACCATTTTCCCGTTAGTACCAATGGAGCCTGTGAGCGCTACCGTTCCGGAGACCTTTTCAGCCAGCCCCGCATCAGGATAGGAAATTCGCTCTAACGCCAGGATGCACCGGCCGCTCAATTCCACTCGGCACTGCGGTATCTGTGCAGTGGGCAGATTGATCCTGGTGTCATAGGGTCCTCCTGCGACGTCAGAGCCAAACGGCCTAATGTCAAGATATTCTTCGTGCTTCTGGGCATCGTAGCTGTAAAACCCGTGTAGCTGACTGACCCAGTATGTAAGACTCTGACGTTTTTGTTGCCTCGAGTCTTTACCTGGCACGTAGTCCGGCGGGTTGGGCACGTAGCGCTCAGCAGCATCCTGGGAACTGAATATTAGAATGCTGATGTCGTTTCGATTTTCGTAACGCTTTTTGAAGACTTGAGCCAAACATACTAGGCTGTGGGGCTCAAAACTCGTCAACGGGATGCTGATCGCCATCAAAACACTCGATTCCGAGTCCTCCCAGGTTTGCCCCACACGGTAATGCGGAGCTGAACACTGTGGCTGAGCAGATGCACTGAAAGCAAAAACGAAAGCATGTGCGAGCATGCAAAGTGTCAATCTCATTCAGTTTTGCGCCGCGCACTGATTCTGCTGCAATACGTTTGTTATATCAATAGTACTGCCGGCAGGATCAGGGTCGACGCCAGGGGTAGTTTCAATGCCGAGGAGGGTCTTAAGATCGTAAGGTGGCTGGAATCCATAGCTCGTCCGCCAGTCACCTTGGACGAAGTCCTCAAGGCCAGTCAGGTTGTGAAGTGTTTCATGCAGAATTGTTCCTTGAGTAAGGGTCGCTAAGGCCTTCGAATCCGGGTTGATGTATGTGTCAGTTGCTGACCCTCCTTGGGGCGGCATAATCTGTGACGCAGCGGCAGCAACACCTCGGGGTTGCACTGTGCCATGAGGACCATGGAACGGCACGAAGATGGCACAAACTGGGATTATTTTCTTGATTCTTACGTCCGTCGGGTTTTTCCCATCTGACATGCCCGCATCATATTGGCTAATGTTAGTTTGGGCTCCGTCGTATGGAACCTGCCTTGTGACGGCACTTGTTAGCTGCCCGAAGTAGGTTGCCCTAGTAGGGTCGGCGTTGAAGAATGTGGAGCACGACGGGCATGTAAGAAACCCGCTATTAAGTAAGCCTTGTTTCTCATCATTGTACTTAGTGAGCGCATCGCCAGTCAGCGCTACTTTTTCGCGCTGTGCTTGGTCGGTTGGCAGAGAGCAGCTTGGACGATTCACTGCAGGGCCAAATACGTTGACTCCTTCAACTGGTGCGGCCACACCAATGAACATCGCGCTCCCAGATGGATTACCTCCGACCATCGCCGCGAAGCTGGTCGCCCACCGGATCGAGGGTAACGAGATTTCAGATACCTGGCCGCTGGCAACACCGTACCATCCCCCTTCCCACGAAATCCCCAGTTGGTTAAACTGCGCTGCTACCGTTGTTGCCGCACCTTGGGAATTCAGTTGGCTAATGTTTGATCCATCGGTAATGGTGACGCCGCCGTCGCTAGTTGCAGCTACAAGAGATATAAGACTCTGTGTGCCTAGTTGATGGCTCCAATTTACCGCGCCGTTGGTCAGATTAAGTGAAGCAACCTTAGGACCAAGACTGGGGTCGGTGCTGTCACCGCTGCTGGTGCCATCGGTAGCGAAGGCCAGGCCATTTTCGCCGAGCACGACCGAAGGTCTTACGGGAAACCCGTCGGTTCCGGTCACAAACCTCGCGGGTGTGAACGGCAGAGGGTAAGTACTGCTGACACTGCCGGAGACAACATAGGCGGCTTGATACGGGTTCGGCGGCATTGATCCATCTATGGGCACGATCGTCCACGTCGCCAACACGCCGCCGTTCCCATCTGGTATCAGGTTGCCTGGGAAAAGATTGGCATTGTTAGAAGAACTCAATTGAGTCGTGTTCGTCGTCCCGTCCTGCGCAATCTGCAACAAGGACAGCGTGCTCGAAATCGTTGTGGGAGGATATGGAATCTGGCGCACTTCGTACTCCACATAGATCGAACCGTCTGAATCGACGATGGGCTGGCTGACAGGCGAATAGCAATCGCAGGTGGATACGTCTCCGAACTGATCGGTTAGCGATGACGCCGGAATCGAAGGATTCGCGACCATCCCTCCCGACGACCCGTCCAAAACAAAGATCCTCGGCGATATTTGCAACGGCATGCTCACGGCCACGCCGCCGTCCTGGCGCACGGCCATCTTCGGTTGACCCGGGAAACATACCATCTGGCCGTTGAACACGGTCGGAAACGGCAGTTCCCATAAGGGTGTTCCCGTGGCGGGATCCAAATCCAGGATCGTCATCGGATTCGTGCTCGTGCACGATTCCGTCGCAAACAATCCGCCGAAGCCGTCTGGAACGCTGTTGCCGTTCAACGCTGGCAAAGTGGTTTGCCATATCTCTTGTCCGTCAATGCTTAGCGCTTGCACCACTGACTGTGTCCCGTCGCTGCTCGTCTGAATAGAATAAAGGCCTGGGCCCGTATCAGACGGCATCGCGTGGGCGACCTGCACCGGCAGATATCCGGATGTCGATGGTGCGGCCCAAAGAGCCGTGCCTGGCAGGAGCGTTCCGAGTCCCGAGACAGTTACCTGTCCCTGCGCCGAAACGCCCACGACAGTGGCGGTAAGGGTGGCTGTTCCAGCGGCATCGGCCGTCAGAGTCGGCGAACTGCCGCTCGTGATCGTCGCGATGCTGGAATCACTTACCGTCCAGGTGGCAATGTTACTCGGACGTCCCCGTTCGTCGACTACTGTGAATTGTCTCGCGCCGCCAATCACCATCGTGGCTGCAGACGGAGTGACTTGCAAGGAGACAGGCGCAACCGTGATCTGGGCCTGTGCCTCGACGCCGTCGACGTCAGCAGTTAGGGTGACCTGGCCTGGTTTTACAGCCGTTACATTTGGCTGCGTAGGCGATTGCAGCGAAGCCACAGTCGGATCGCTTATCGTCCACGTCGCATCTGAGCGTTGGTTCCCAAGATCGTCTTTGACAACGAATTGCTGGTTGCCTCCGTCCGTCATGGACGCCGAGCCGGGAGTGATTTGCAAGGAGACGGGCACCCGAAGACCGGTCTCGTACAATTCCACGGTGCTGTCCGCGAGGTTTCCTCCGGCAACGAGGACTGTTCCGTCACTTAGAAGCGTCGCGGAGTGAAGCACTATGCCCGGAGTAGATGTGCAGCCTTCGCAACCTTCTACCGTGTGTACTGTGGCGCCGGCCGCGAGGAAGCTCAGGCTCGATGGTTCGAACAATTCCGCGGTGTTGTAATCGTTAGAAGAAACATCGCCCCCGATAATTAGCGTGGTTCCATCGTTGAGTGTAGTTGTCGTCTGAGAATCCCGGGCAACAGCCATGCTCTGAATCGTGGAAAACACATTCGCATTGGGATCGTAAATCAACACGGTCGATTGTGGAGAACCCAGCCAAGTTGTCGTCCCTCCTGCCAGCATTACCGTTCCATTGCTCAGCAGAGTCGCACTGTGCCCGTATTCTGGGGTGGGCAAGTTGGGTCCGGGAGAGAACTGCCCCGTTGATGGATCATAAATTTCCGAGGTGGACCATATGCTGAAGGCGTCGGCTCCGCCCGCGACTAAGACCTTACCGCTGCTGAGCAGCGTCGCGGTGCACCCTGCTCGCCCAACAGACAGGCTGCCCGTAGGTGTAAAGTGACCCGTAGAGGGGTCGTAGATTTCCGCGCTTGCTGCGCCGCGGAGATCGCCGTCGTCATATAGATAGCCTCCGACGACAAACACGGTGCCATTCGGCAGTAGAACTGCCGCGTGACCGTCGCGCGCGGTATTGAGGTTGCCAGTAGACGTGAACGTGCGTGCCGTCGGATCATACAGTTCCGCAGTTGCGGTATCCCCATAGAAGCCACTGCCTATCGGCGTTACACCTCCGGCCATAAGGACTTTCCCGTTCGGGAGCAGTGTCGCTGTGTGACTTGAGCGCGGTGTCAAGAGCCAGCCCGTGCCGGAAACCGATTTACTCGCAGGGTCATAAATTTCGGCACTCGCTAAGGTGTTGTAGTTGCCGCTTCCCGCAGACCCTCCGTAGCCACCTGCGAGAAGCACTTGGCCGCTTGGCAGAAGGGTTGCGGTTTGCTCCTGCCGAGCTTGAATAAGATTCGCTACCGGCACAAAGCTCCGCCCTTGGATCGTCAGTGTTGTCGAGCTATTAAACGACGCGAAGGTGGCCTGAATAGTGGTTTGTCCTTGCGCGACCGACGTCAAAATCCCGGTGGAACTGGTTGTGCCAACCGTTGTCACGGAGGAACTCCAAGACACACTCGCGCTTATGTCTTCTGTGGTTTGATCAGAATTTGTGGCAATTGCCAGAAATCGCTGAACACTGTAGAGAGGCAAGTTCAGATTGGCCGGCGATACCGCAACAGAGTGAATCGTCACTATGCGGAATGTTCCGGCGCTCACGTCCACACCGCTTGTGTGTACAACCAGATTGCCGGTCGTGGCTCCACTCGGTACGGGCACGAGTATTTGAGTTGCGCTCCAGCTACTCGCCGTCGTGGATGTGCCGTTAAATTTGACAGTGCTCGACCCTTGCGAGCTACCGAAATTCGTTCCCTTTATCGTGACCACAACGCCAGCAGCCCCCGACATGGGCGACGCGCTGATAATAGTGGGAGTAGGCTTCACGGTGAAGCTGACAGCATTGCTCGCTAAACCATCCACAGTGACAACAACGCCGCCCGTCGTGGCTCCGGCAGGTACAGGAGCCTTGATTTGCGTATTGCCCCAGTTCGTTGGAGTCGCGGCTACACCATTGAAGGTTACGGTGCTGCTTCCCTGACTCGCTTGAAAACTTGTGCCGTTAATCGTCACGGAGGCTCCGACAGCACCAGACGTTGGAGACAAGCTTGAGATGCTGGGGGTCACATAAACCGTGAAACTCATACCGGCGCTCGCGACGCCGGAAACCGTTACCACGATGTTTCCGGAACTCGCGCCGGCGGGCACGTTAGTCGCGATGCTTGTCGTGCCCCAGCTCGTCGCAGTGGCAGCCGTCCCGTTGAACGTAACCGTGCTCGACCCCTGGCTGGACCCAAAATTTGTGCCGGTGATGGTTACAGGGTCACCGATCATCCCCGAGGGAACGGACAGACTCGTTATGGTGGGAGTTGGCAGAACGGTGAAGCTTTTCCCGTTGCTATCGACACCGCTAGCGTGAACGACGACATTCCCTGTGGTAGCTCCCGACGGCACTGGGACATGTATGGTCGTTGAATTCCAGTTCGTTGGTGTTCCGGTTGTGCCGTTGAATTTAACCGTGCCGCTCCCTTGTGATGAACCAAAGTTAGTTCCCGTGACGGTGATCGAGGCCCCGACCGGGCCCGAAGGCGGAGAGAGAGTAGTGATACTAGGAGCAGAAACCACCGTGAAGCTCTTGCCGTTACTGGCCACGCCTGAAACGGTAACGACGACGTTGCCGGTCGTGGCGCCACTGGGAACTTTGGCCACGATGCTGGTCGAGCCCCAACTCGTTACCGTTGCCGCGGTCCCATTAAACTTGACCGTGCTGGAACCTTGACTCGACCCGAAGTTGGTGCCGGTAATCGTCACAGAGGCCCCGACCGCGCCCGAAGTCGGAGAGAGACTCGATATACTGGGACTCGAGGCCCAAACTTGAGAACGGGGAAACAACAGAGCAAGTACCAGAATTAGAGCCGAGCCCCAGCTTCGTTGACGCATGTTTGTACCCCCGCTCCGATCCGCGTGCGAATTCTGAGCCTAGATTTCCTGTATTAACGCAATGTGTGTGGGCTTATATTTCTGTGTTTAATGTTTGTCAATAGTACTTATGAAGTTTTCTATATTCACTGCCAAGTGACTTAAAGCAGTCGACGAAGCTACCCTTCAAAATCGCTATACCTTCGAAGATTCGCGGGACTCTTCGAGACAGCACTTGCAGGCTGGGAATGCCATCGGAGTGCCTAACCCTCAGGCACTCCGACGGTCTTAGCCTATTCGTCCGCTGAATAAGCCGGGACGGACATGTGGGTTGGAGACTGAACGTCCGCCGGCCCCTGGATCTTGAGTGTAGATTCGGCGGTGCGGATCAGTTGCGTTGCCTCGCCGAGCCGTGTGATTTCAGGTTTGGTGTAGGTCATGGTAGTCACCTCCTTTCTGTTATGGTCTTTCTCGGCCGAGAAGTTCGTGACTTTCGATCACTTTGGGCGAAATGGCGTGCGGCGAAGTGAGCGAATGGAACGTTCCGAGTTGTGGTTCGTCCGCCACACCACGCAGCCAGTGCTCGATCGTCAGTGTCCGAAGCAATGGAACGATGGGGATTTCGCGGCCTTGCTCGGCATCGCGAATGCTTGCTCGGAGCGCACTGCTATCAACGATTCCCATTTCTTCCACGAGGAGTACCTTGCCACGCGTTGAGCGGTTCCATTCGGTCTTTACGGAATTTACAAGGCCGCGGCTCACGTAGGCTTTTCGGCGTCGTTCCAGGATCTCGTTCGGAACAAACCCGACGAGTGCCCGCCGCATGAGCGACCTCCGCTCGTGGGGGCGTACGAGCTGCTCACGCGGCATCGAAAGACAGAATGCCACGAGGTCCCGATCCATAAACGGATAGCGCCATTCATACGGCGGCCGTGAGGCCACGGGCGTGCAAGCAAACTGCCGCCCGAGAACGTCGAGAGCCCAGAGATTTACCTGAAGGCTGGGGAGACGTCCGAACAGCTTGAGCCGAGGTTGCGAAAAGCCAATGTATGATTCGTTCCGCTCGGAAAAGTCCTTCTTGAACCAGGGGATACGATTCGAAGCATTGGAGCTGCGCGTGATGTAGCGTGGCAAGAACTGGTTCATTGTGGTTTGCCACAAACTCACCACGGGCTTCTTTTTTGCGATGGCCCAGCAGAAAGACTTCCGAACAAATTCGTAGCCGTGACACCGGGCCAGCAAGTCCGCGAGTTCCGGAACGGGAGTCGGAACACCACCCAGCATCTCGTCCCCTCCCAGGCCCGAGAGAACGACCCGGTAGTTTCCTTGCGAGATGAGAGACGCGAATTCCTCGGCAGCTCCGGTCGTAGAATTCAGGGTCGTGGGAATGGCCTGAAACCGCGAAGGAGGAGGCGGCGTCTCCCGCATGTCCGGCTCTGACAGCCTCAGTTCAATATGGCGCCCGATTTTGCCCCGCCTGGTTTCGACGGTGGAAACGAGTGGCATCTCATCCCAGCTCCGCTCGGAATCATCCGTGTATGTCACGGTGTCGATCCGAGAGGTCGGTGCATTCCCCGAAGCCAGGAGTGTGTCGGCCATGCAAACGATGGAAGAGGAGTCCATTCCGCCGCTGAGTTCGGCGAGAATTGGCGCGTTCGAATCCATCCGTCGTCGAACAGCCTCGCGGAACGCGTTTAAGAAGTGCTCTTCGTATTGCAGGTCCGTGGGGTAGCGAATCGGCTTTACATCCGCGAAGTTCCAATAGCGATGAGTCGTCGCTCGTCCGGGTCGAATATCGACGAAGGATGAAGGCGGGACGCTGTAGATACCCTCATACGGGCTGAGATGGTCCTCGGGGAAAAATGTCATCCAACCAGCGAGATAGGGTTCGGAAAGTCGTGGGCGGCTCGCGGAAAGAAGCACCAGCGGGTCCAAAATCGTGCACCACGTTACCTGGCTCCCGTCGATGCGATAGAACAGCGCGCGCGTGCCCAAGTAGTCCTTGGCGAGGATGAGCGTTTTCTCGGATTCACAGCAGATGCTGGCCGCCCAATCACCGACGATCTCCGCGAGACCATCCACGCTCCGATGTTCGTAGAGGTCCGCGACGATTTCTGGGTCTTTTTGCTGCGAGCGTGTTGCCGTTGCACCCCGGACAAGGTCCGCGCGGTTGTCAATACGACCGTCCCAAAGAATCCACTTATCCCCGCCGAAGGGAATGGGACCGAGGACGCCCACGCCGGAACTCGTCTCGAGCGACCCCAGTAATAGAGCCAGATTCCCGCGCTGGACCGCGACGATTCCGTCCGGGGCGAATGGTGCAAGCAGCATTTCGACGCGCCGAAGGTGCGCGGGATCGGTTGCCTTGCCGTCGAAATTCCAGATACCGAATTGGACGCTCATCAAAAACCTCGGAGGACCCGTCAACAACGGTCCAGGACGATGTATTTCTCAAGGTTCGCGCGATGCTCGTTCACGATTTCGCCTTCCACCTCGACCCAGGCATGCCCATTAAAAGGTATGTGCTGCGCACCAATGATTAAGGACGCCCGCTCGCCGCAGTCCCGAAGCAGGCAAACGAGGGCCGCCGAACGTTGCAGGCACTGGACCTCTTTGAAATATGCCGCGCACGCAACATTGACGGCGCGGCACGAACGCTCGGCAGCCGGGAATCGTGGCTCCTTAGTGCGCACGGCATGATTCCGCACGCGACGATAAACATTCGCAAAATCACGCCGCGCGATGGGCCACTCGAAGGACAACAGCAAGAGATAGGCACGGACTGCGAGGAAACTCATGACAGCACCGTTTCAGCCCGCGGAGTGGAAACGACTCGCCTCATTTTACGCATCAGAGATGCGAGATATTTCTCCTCGGCAATCGTCAGGTCTCCCCGTTTCATCGACTCGGACCACAGCGTTGCCGCATACGCAAATAAGGCCGCGAGAGGCACCTTGGAAAATGCCGCCTGTAAGTGATCGGGCGAAACGGCTTCTCGCCAGGGGATCAGGTACGCTTCACGGAATCGTCGTTCCTGCTGCACTCCTGGCGAGACAGCCCGACGGAAATGTTGCAGCAAGTATTCGAAAGAGAAGAATGGCTCCCCGATGAAAGCTTCAGCCCAATCGAGAAATACACACCCCGGCTCTGTGCGATAAATGTTTGCTGGATTCAGGTCCAAATGTCCAAGAGTGTTCGGTAGGTCCACGGCCTCCAGATGCGCGAGGGAACCCAGAACCGCGTTTTTGATTTCCTCGATTTCTTCGCCCGAAATCGCGTTGCCGCCAGACGCAAGGGAAGCGGGTAGCGAAGTTACGAAACCTGCGAAGAACGGTTCGACCAGCAACCGCAAGGAGCCACACGTCAAGTCCCGAGCGCCCGCTGAACGCAGGGTGTCCGTTGCAGGGATCGACATGATTTGTAGACCTGCCAGGTTGGCAGCGACATCTTCCCACGCGCGCGAGTCGGGTTTTGTGGACAAGCAAACGCCGGAAGCCTCGGCCGCGAGCCAAGCCCTCCATTCCGGTTTGCTCGCCAGAATTTTCGGAAGCCGCGCGGGGCACGAGTGTGCGAGGGCCATCGTTATGGGGAACTCGCGCGCGTTGCCCGCACCGACCGCCTTGAACCATGCGGCTCTACCATTGGTTTCAAAGCGAATCAAGCTAAAGAGGGAATCCGCGTTGAACTGCTGGAATGATCCGGTGAGATGCAAGGCAAAGGGGCGCAGTACGTCCGCTACCCAACTCGATACATCCGTGAACCAATCGGGTTGGAGGAAGGGGGATGCTTCGTGTCCCTCTCCTTTTTGTTTCAGTCCAGCGCGGAAGGCATGGATCGCTGAAAAATCCAGTTGCCGACGAAAGCACTCCACCAACAAGGATGACATCAGTTTCCATTCGTCTGCCCCGCGCAGGTCGTCGGTTTTTGAGAGGGCGGCCACGGCATGATAACGAGCGCGGGCAGAGTCGCCGGAGCCCGCTGGAACGATGGGATACAAAGAAACTACCGGGATTCCGAAGCCTTGGTGTACGGCTCGATTGACATTTGCGGCGACGCGCTCGTATGTGGGGATCTCAATGCGCGGGAGAGAGAAGTTCTTTCCTTCTCGGTGTAGCAGTATTTGTTCTCCGTCGGGCGAGACGACGAGAATGCCCCAAGACTCCCATCCATTGCCAAGTTCCGAGAGCATCAAGCACCCCGGCCCGTTGAGCTGCTGTTTTGATAGGTGTCGTTCAGCAAATGCTGTTTTCGCAAAGCGGTAAGGAAGTCGGCAACGTCGTTCCTCGCGGTCTCCTCCGAAATCCGGAACTCCTGGCTGATAACGTTGGCAAGATGCATCGCGTCATTCCCCACTTGCAAAAGTTCGACGATACGAATTCCGACCGAGTTGAGACTGAAGAGTAGCCCACGGTCAACGTCGAGCAAGATGCCGCCGTCGGGGGACTTTGACAGACGCGCCGACCGTGAAATCGTCAACATAGGATTGCCCGGCTGGACGACTGTGGCAGTTAGAAAACTGCGAAGCCACTGTCGTACTGAATTGTTCGCGATCTCACTGTGGGAATGTCAAAGGGGTGGTTTTGCCAAGGATTCACCATCTGCTGCGAAAGGTGTCGCACGAGCGAGCGTTCGGAGCCTTGCGCTTCCCAGCCGAGCGGCGTGGAAACAGGCTAGCTCTCGATCAGCTCGCCGCCGGAAGGCTTCCGCAGAATGCCGACGACTCTTCCAATGACTTCCACCTCTTCCGGACGGCGCAACCGTACAGGCCGTTTGAACCCATCCGAGAAGGGGCGCATGACGAGTGTCCTGCCATCCGTGCCGCAGGATGTGCACGCGTACGTACCCTCACGGCCCATAAGAAGGTAGGACGGCTGCGCCCACAGGGGGGAGGCGCGGTACGTTGTAATTCGCTTCTTCCGCCGGTCGACAATGAGCGCGGCCGCATCCCGGTAATAAGGATGAAAGGATTCTCGCGGTCCTTCGACCCAGAAGATATCTCGCATGGACAGATGCGGCAAATTCAGGAGGTCCGCCACCGCCACGCCGAAAAAGTAGGGGAACTCCGCTACTTCCGTTTCGGGCTGCGTAGGCGGCGCATCGTCCTCGGCCGTTGTCGACGCGAGATGGAGAGGCTTGGCCCGTTCCAGCAATTCGTCGGGCATTGCTTCCTTGCCCGCCTCGGACGGACGCAGTCCCATGGCCCTTAGGAACTCCCATGCGCTGAGCGAATAGAGGACGCATAGAGAAAACATCTTGTGAACATGGCGGGGCGCCTGTGTTGCTGTCTCATAGTCGGAGAGAGAGCCCGCCGCACAAAAGAATTCTTCATTACCCAGGACGCGCGCAATGAGGCGGCTCTTGGCCGAGGCCTCGCGAAAAGTCAGACGGGAACGCTGCCTGGCCCGCCGGAGAAGGTAGTCCAAGCGCAGTTCACCCGAAACGTTCTCGAGAGGTGTGGGAACCCAAAACCGGGCCAGGTCGCGCGCGACCTTCGCGCACACGGGAACTGCCGTCGGCCGGAGTTCGAAGTCCACGGCGCCCACGATGCGAACGTCCCGTTCGAGCTCCAGTTCCACGTGGGCAAACGGCAGGTGGGCAGGACACAATACAACTCGATTTCCCTCCGTCATATAAAGCTTCGCACACGCGAATCCCCTGCCATGTTCTACCAAGAAGAGCGATCCGGTCGGACCGATCGATCCCTTGAGCGTATCGAGTGGCTTGTGCTTCACGACGCGCACGATACTTCCCGGCAGGAGTTCGGGAAACGCGAATGCGTCGTAACATCCGACCTTCGCGTAGACGAACTCCGAATTCGGACTGCCCTTGCTCGTGGCACGGCGGCACGGAGGGCCGATCCGAAGCCACTCCCGCAAGGGCTGTATGGAACCGGGGGTGGGCCTGACTGCAATTTGCTGAAACGAGAGAAACCACGATTGATCATCGTAGAGGTTCTCGTCGATGAGCGCGGTAGACCGAGACGGAAGCGTGGCCTGCAGACGGGGAATCTCATCGAGCACGACACCGAAAACCGCCAGCCAATCGACCAAGCGGTAGTCCGAAAGCCGGCTGAGTGCGAAGAGTTGTTGGATGCTGGGGCTGAAACCCCTGCGCTCCAGTGCGTGGTAAAGGTTGGGAGGAACGTGGAAGCGAACATCCTCGGGAAACAGGGTGCGCGAGGCGCGTGCCACATCGGACAGGGACAAACCCCGCACGGCCAGTATCGAACGTGTGCGCGAAGCAATCGATTGAGCAGCATCCTGGAATGGCATGCGTTCTCTCGAAACGAAGTGACAAGACGGGGATCCGGACCTTCTTCGGGTCCGAGTAAAAGCGAGGGCAGGCTCCTATTGGGAAAAACATATGAGATGGCTGGAGTTCAGGACAGGGGACGCGTCCGGGATTGAGGACACCGAGCAATTTACTGCGGAGGTAGAAGTAACTGTTTTATTCTATATACGTTGGCAAGCTGTTCACTTAGTCTGCACAATAATGGACCAGGCCCCCCTTCCCGGTTCGGCTGGTGCGAAACTCAAAGCGCTTCGACGCCGCTTGCGCCTCACGCTGCGCGATGTCGAAGCCAGGAGCCGGAAGCTCGCTGCCGAAAAACAGAATCCGGATTATGTCGTCTCGCGCGGGTGGTTGAACAATATCGAAAACAAATCGTTCACTCCGAGCATCTACAAGATCTACGCTCTCGAAACGATCTATCAGACGCCATGGACCAACATCGTTTCATTCTATGGTGTTAACGTGAGCGACCTCGGCCGGGACCAAGCGCTCTTTGGACTGCCGACTACTCAACTGATTCCCGAAGCGAGCGGTCCCGAAGAGGAGACGATCGTCGTGCCGTTGCGTTCGCGTCCGGATTTGCGGCTGGACAAGACGAACCTTTTATCCCGTTTAGTTGAAATCTGGGGCGAAGTCCCATTCCGCTTGATCCAGCATTTGGATCCCCGCAAGTCGGTCTACGGAGTCATTGGCTTGACCGACTTCACGATGTGGCCCTTGATCCGGCCTGGCTCCATCGTCCAGATTGACGGGAGCCAGCGGAAAGTACTTCCCATCAAATGGGAAAACGAGCACGAGCGTCCGATCTACTTCATTGAGCTAAGGAATGAGTATATTTGCAGCTGGTGCGAAATCCGCGAAGGCCATTTGCTCGCGGTTCCTTATCCCAACTCACGGTGCGAGATTCGTCGGTTTCCTTATCCGCGCGAGGCGGATATCGTCGGCCGGGTAACCGGCGTGGCCATGCGTCTCGTCGAATCACACACGTGAAATTCGAAAAAATCCCGCTTCGTCCGGGAAAGCCATACTAGGATAGGCCCTTCACGCGGGGAGGTTCCGTGCCCAAGCGCAGGATCACGAGCTACAGGAAGGATCGCCGCCGCAAGCATCACCACTGGCTTGTGACGGTGACGTATTCCGACAACGAGACGTTCGGGCGCGTTTACATTGATCGGGAAAAGGCAGAAAAGTTTGCGGCACGGCAGAGAAAATCACCTGTTGTGAAGAAGACTCGCATCACACGGGCGAGTTGAGAAAGCGGGCCGTGCCCGGGCGCGGCCCGCTCCACAAGCTGGTCGATCTTCTTTATTTTCGCGATGCCGAAGCCGCGGACTTCGAGGGATGCTTTCCGGCGTTTTCCTTCTTCGAAAACGCAGCCCGCACTTCGGCCGCGAGTTTTGCGGTGTCGATTTTGTAGCGTGTGGCCGTGCGAGCAAGTTTGGAGTCCTTCGCAAGCGCCTGCTGTGGATTGTATCCGGGACAGTACAGGTCGGAGACGAGTGCGCACACGACCAGAAGATGCTGGATTTCCTGCGTGCGCATTTCACGGATGGCTTTTTCTGCGATAGTCCGGTAGTCCACGGTACTGCTGCCCCACGCGGCCCTGGTCTTCTTTTCTTCCCATCCATATACGCGGCAGAGGCGGCGCTGGTTGTCGTGGCCCAGGCGCTCGAAATAATCGAGTGCGGTCATTTCGAGGTCGGGACGCGGCAGTGTCGCCGGAAGCTTCTGGAGAATCGCATGCAGCATACGAATGCGGGTTTGTTTCTCGATGCGCTCAGCCAGCACTTCCTTGGCGTGCGCCGCTCGTTCCTGCGGCGAGGGCTGATAGCGTGTGGCTCGCGCATGGATCGGGCACTTTTCATCGCGACACAAATGAAGCAGCCTGCCTGCGTCCGGGCCGTCGATCACGACGGCGGGCTTGGTGTGTGGGCACTCCGTCTTTTTCCGCGCTGTCCGAAATTGTCCTTCGTACAAGACTTCGGAATTGCGGTGCGGGGTCTGCCACGCCGGAGCGTGTGAAACATGCAGCGGTTTCTCCCCCGCCGCTTCCAGAGGCTTGACGCGAATTTGGATGAGAGCCTCGACCTTCCTCCGGTAACACGCCCGGTCCGTGCAGATGGACTTCTGCCGCACTTCCGGGAAAAGGAGCGGATTGTTGCCGGTTCGTTTCAGGCATTTTGCACAGCTTCCCGCGACGGGAAGAAGACTCTCATCCTGCGGGTCAAAGGGAGCGTTCGTGAGGTCCAGGTGGATTTCCCGCTCGACCCACTCGCGCAGTTGCCGCACCGTAACTGCTTCCGCCTTTCGGTCCTTC
>Ga0209525_1000026_pt1 | contig 58054 bp, 111 predicted proteins | sample JacPin_JW_Ref_O1_FD_187958 | JGI IMG/M metagenome (GOLD analysis project Ga0209525, IMG submission 187958) | Forest soil microbial communities from Algoma, Ontario, Canada - Jack Pine, Ontario site 1_JW_Ref_O1 (SPAdes) (version 2) | ecosystem: Environmental > Terrestrial > Soil > Boreal... | reverse complement strand
TGGCCCGTTAATGGAGGCGACCAGCCATGCGCCTCGGCGACTTTCAACAGCGCCGCCATATCCTCCATGCTCACGCATTCGCGTACTGTCTCTTTGTCCGACATGATCGGTGCCGGCCCGGTATCTTCGTCCATGCGGTAGCGGAGTTTCGCCAACATCGCTTCGCAGACAGGTCGTGTCTCTCGCGGCATTTAAAAAATTCCTCATTTCTTGGTTACGCTCGCCTTGACGACGCGGCGCAGTGACACTTCGTACTTGCCAGCGATTGACGCTGGGGCCGTGACGGTCACGTCGATATCATCGAGACCGTCGTACTCCGAACCCTTGAAATAAGCCTCGCAGATTTCTTGAACAGCGCTTTCGGCATTGCCTTCGCAGTCTGCCCACTCACCTTGCAGGATCGTCACACATTCCTTGACCAGAACATCTTCGTTGTTCGGCTCAACGGCACTCCAAATCACGGTGACGCTCACGGCTTGCTCCTCACATCAACTTGTTCAAATCGCGCTGAAGCTTCCGCGCCAAACGCTCTTGTTCAACAACCGCCATCTCGATGAACGCCTGATCGTCAACGTCGCACTGGCTCTCTTTTCCGAGATAACTGATCACGTTTTGCAACACCTGGATTTTGACCTCACGTTTCGTCCAGCGTTTCACGTCGCCGCTCCTCACGTTGCTAGTGGTTTACGAAAAGCTTCCTCAACACGTTTCTCCCATTCCTCTTTCGGGAACGAACGAGCATAGAGGAACGCGATCAGTTCGCCGACGCCGAAGCCGCCACGACAGCCACGCCCAGCGAGATCGACCATCGCGGGCTGCGGGCCAAAGACCTCACAATAAACTTCGTAGGCGCGCAGCGTGACTTCTGACGGCAGCACAGGATTGCGGTGATCGAACTCGCTCGCTTTCAATTGGAACGGATGAAATTCGGTCACGGCAAAACTCCTCATGTATTGGCGAAGGTGCCAAGACTTTTGTGTCCCGGCTCCGCGCCCGGAAATTTCACAAGGCAATCGCAGAACATCTTGCCGTCTTTGACCTCGATCTTGAATAGCAATTCGTAATCGCGATAGCCATTGTTGAAAAGTAGATCGTGGAGTCGCTTCACTTCGCCGTCCGGCAGAAAATCGCAATCAATCTCCATGCGATGTTCGCATGATGACAGCGTGTTGAACCCGTTGTCGCGGAGCAGCCGAACTTGTTTCCGAATGCCGGGCTCTATATGTTCTTCGTACCAGTCCACGTCTCGTCTCTCACTTCTTTATCGCCTGGCCGATAGTAAATGTATCCAGAACCGTTACACACGGGGCACGAGCGCGCTGGCGTCGCCAGTTTCGTATTGTGCCGACAGCGTGGACACTTCATTTGATGCTCGCCAAGCACAACCGCTCCTCTTCTATAGACCGCGCTTTGCGATCAAGCGTTTTGCTTCCGCACTCACGCGTACCGCGTCAGCGTGCAGAGACCGAATCTCGTTCGATGTGAGAAGGCGCGGACGGGCAAAACGCTCAGCGCGCTTGCGGGCCTTCTTTGATTTTTGACGCACAGACATTTTCAAACTCCTCATTTGAGACCAACGGATTTGAAAAAGTCACTGACGCCTTGGTCTACTTCCTCGTCAAACTCTTTCTGCCCGATGATCGGACATTCACGGCCAGTGATTGCTTTGTACTCAGCGCGCGATTTCACGCAATGCGCGCACGGACACCCGGATTCTGGTATGTTGTGACATGGCACTGTCCGCGCCCACGATTTGATACGCACGGTGTCGCCGGGATGCCAACTCGAATGAATGCTATCCCATTCGATCCGAACTTTGTCGCCATCCCACGTCGTTACGACTCCTTCGCGCTCCAAGTTCTCTTTGAGACAGACGGTATCGCCCACGCGCGGAGTATTCATTGTGCGTACTCGTCACCGAGCTTGAGCCCAAACGTAAGCGGCTTTGGGCCTTTGAACGTGCCGTCAGGCCGAACGATTGTCACGTCATCGACCGGCACCATCTTGAAGCACGGCTTGCCCTGATAGGTGACGAGAAAGCTTTCGCCATCGGCGCGCACTCGGAAGGCGTACTCGCCCGGCGATGCTCGCAACTCCATCATCGTAATCGTTTTCATTCTCATTCCTCAGCTTTCGATCCCGGCGCGATAAAGTTCTTCCGCGCGCCGAACATATTTTTCTTGATCGCATTCCCACAGGTCTGTGAGTTGCGGACGACGCCCCCACACCGACATTGGATGCGGATCGGGGTGTTCGTCCCGGAACAGCCGCTCGGCAATTTTTCGAACCTTGCTCATGACTTCGCTCCCTTTATCGTTGCGCGCGGCGGCGGCCTGCGCCGAAGCCGCGAGACTTAAATTCCTTGTAGGCCGCACTCTGCGTCCACCCCGCCATCAACTCCAAAGCTTCCTGTACAGAGAGTTTCGGGTTGCGCCAGTAAGACAGCGCTTCGGCCTTGGGTATGCGCTCTTTGCGCTTCAGCGCTGCCGCCTTCTCCTGCATCAGTCGCATGTGTTCGGCGCTCGGCTTTGGAGGCTTCAATGCTTCGCCGAGCATTTCGACGCCATGCTCGCGGCTGTTATGTTTCGTCTCGGCGTCCACGATCGTCGCGCCCATGTCGTGAACGCGCTTGTAGGCAGCGACGTACATCAGCGCTGCTTCCGATTGTAGAGCATGTAACTACCATTCCTTAGCCTCACGAACTTACGGTCGCGCAACATCTCAGGAAGGGCTTCAGGGCTGATATTTTTGAACACCTTGTAGCCCTTGCGGCGTTTCCGCTTTGGGACAGTATGTGAGCGCGCCTCAACAAAGCGCTTCAATCGTCCGCGATAGTGGAACCATTCGCCGTGATGATAGAGATGGCCGAACCGCATGTGCCAGCCGCGTTCCTCGGCAAGCGTGCCGTCGATTACGGCCTTTAGTCTGACGGTTCGGCCTCCACATTCGCCGCGCAAGCCGTGCATCCGAACACGCGGATTCTCGGAGAACCCGATCTTCATCAGGCCGTTTGAGGCTAGGGCGAAATAGATGCTCATTCGGTCGCGGCCAATCTTTTGAGAGATAGCCCCAACGCATCTGCTATTTTGCATAGCGTTCGGAAGCCAGGGTCTTTGACGTGCCCGGTCTCAATTTGAGAAATCAGGGCGTTGGAAACGCCTGACTGCTTTTCGAGGTCACGCAGGCTCATGCGCTTGAGTTCCCGCGACAGATTTATGAGTTCACCAAGTTTCATGGCGGAATTATCTGCGGCAATGCGAACTATGTCAAGCGGCGCTGGATTTATATATTGACAGCCAAGTCAAGCAGGAATAATTGAGACGCAGGCCCGGGGTGCCAGACCGTTGCGGGAACTGATATCGCCTGCGGAGCCGATGCGAGGTCGGTAGGGCCGCCAGATTTAGAAAGTGCTAGAAATGCCGTTACTCCGCAATCAATACGCCAAGAACCTAGCGCGCTGGCAGCTTGCGCACACCGCGCCAGCGTCGCTCAGTATTGACCATCCGGCGCAGGTCGATATGGCTGAGGCGTCGGATGAAATCGAGCGGCTCCATAGTGCGCTTGAAAAAATGGCGGCGTGGGTTCGGCATTGGCAGATGGATCGTGCCCACAATCTCATGCCGACCGAAGGTGCTCTCGCTGACGCTGCGGCGCTGATCGAATCAACTCTTATGAAATGAGGCCGAAATGGACTTTTGCATCAATGCCGAGCAGTTACGCAACGCTCTTGCCGAGATCGAGTTGGCCGAAGAACGAGGATTCGATCATTGCCTTGCTGTGTTCCAAATGAGTTCGGCTGGCCCAAACATCAGCGACTGCCGGGCACGATACAGTGACTTGATCGAGCGGGCGCATCCAACGGACGGAAAGCTCGATTGGGGAAGGTTTCAGTCCGTCACGAAACGCCATCGTTTTATCGATGGTGCGCTCGTTCCCCTTTCTGCGAAGTGAGGCCGAAATGAGCGCGGAACGCATTCTGATGGCACCAATGCCGCCAAACGACGCGGACGCCAAGACCGTCAAGGACTATCTCAAAGCACTACTTTCCGAACTTTGGCGCGAGGAAGAAGGCTTCAATGGTAAGCGACCGTTCGGGAATAGTGGCTGGCAGTTTGACGTTTATTTTGCGCTCGTGAGGGCACACGTCATCGACGGAAAGATTCAGGACGGCGATCTTATCGAGGTGGATCAGAAGCACGGAGACGCGATGATACAGTCTGCCATCGCAGCTTTATAGGAAGGGCCGCATGTATCTCGAACCGATTAGCCCCAGCACTCGCCGCTACTGCATCGCAGCCGTGGTACTCTTCACGCTCGCGGTTATCTGGTTCGTCTTTCCCGAAAAGGCTGTCGCGTACTGCCATGGCATCCTAGAGCCGCCACCACAATACAACTGCACTCTAACCTATGTCCCGTATGTCCATGTTGTGCCGTGGGACGAAGTGCCTTCGCATTGCGGCGACCAAGACGTATGGGGGTGCTCGAACGAACTTGGCCGCTGGATCGTGCTGCCAGATCGTGGCGGCGACGATTTCATTGCCTGCCTGATGGCCCACGAGCACGCGCATCTGTGTGGCTGGCCGGTCGCACACCCCGGTGGTCACTGATCTCACCTGTTTCTGTGGCGGGTGGTCATGGGTTCAGCCATCGTTTATGTCTCTCACATTCGGCTTCCAGTCGTTACGGAAGGGGCGGGATTGTAGTCTTGTGCGGCCTTGGATTTTCTTCTTTGGGCCGTTGCAGGTTACGCCGGTAAGGCGTTTCATCTTGTCGATGGCGTGCCGGTCGGAACCTAAAGAAGTGGCTTTGGATGCGCCGTAGGTTTCAACGCGATGGCACTCTTTCAATTCGGCATAGATGTAACGCGGATCGTGTTGCGAGGGTAGCCAGTCCGAATCATCTGGCAACACTTGCCGGAGCGCCAATGGCGGCTCATGCTGGTACTGCACAAGCCCAAGGCCATCGGGAGGTAGAACATACCCGCAATTCCCACGACAGCCACATGCGTCGTTCTGACGGTTTCTGACTAGGCGTTTGATATAGGCAGGAATGGCGCGACGCTTGGGCACGTCACGCTTCCCAAGGCTCTACAAGCCAATCGTAATCATCGTTGGGAATGCCCATCGCATGATCGAGGCTGGCTCGAATTGCACGATCCGCGAATGATTCATCTTCCTCGGGCGCAAACGCAGCCTTACCTTTGCCGCCATGCTTCGCCTTTATATGCAGATAGACGGCGTTATTATCGCCGAACTTCCGCGAACAGTTTGGACACTGGGCTGTGCGAGCCATCCCCTCACCCCTTCTCCGGTATACGCAGCATGTGAGAGGGTATTTTGTCGGGGTCGGGAAGCTTGAGCGGTGTATCTGATTCGCGCGCTTCCGAGGCTATTGCCGTTCCCAACTTCTTCTTTCTTCCCCGTCTTGTAGCGGGCTTGGGAGGGGCAGGCTCGCTTTCATCGAAAGTCCCCGCAACCGCTTTTGCGCGCTCTAGATCGGCGATGAGGACAAGAATATCATTGGCGCGCAAATGGACAAATCCGGCCTTCTCGCGCCCACGAAGCATGATTGAAGCATCTTCGACCTCAATCTTCCACTCGCGGATTGATTGTCCGATTGCGTCGTCTTCATCGCGCAAGATACGCTCGATTGTGATACGGATGGGCATGGGTTAGCCTTCCTTGAATTGTTGCGCCGCCATAATGCGGGCGCGGCTGTCTATGATCCTAATTTCGCGGACGGCTGCCAAGAATTTGTCAAAGCATTTCTGGCATAGGTCGGCGTCCATATCCTTGCCATCCCCGATCATTTGCAACGGGATGCTGCGAGCGACGGACAGAGTGACGCGACCAGCGCCCTCGGAACCGCAGTTATCGCAAAAGCATTTCGATACCATTCTCTATCTCCCCGCTATATGGTGTGAGTGGGTGGTTAGAATCTTAGAAGCTCTTGTTCAACAGCCTCGTCCAGATGTTGCTTGGAAAGCCCTGCGATTACATCGGTAGTCGCCCACTGCACCGCGCGGTCATAAAAATCCTCGAATTGACTCTGACTCAACGCCGAAAAGCTGATAGACTTCGGAAGCCTCACGGTTCCACGCGGCGTTTCGATTACGTCGCAGTGCCCGACCGCCAATTTGCACACGCCTAACAGCACGTCCATGCTCGCATAATGCTCCTGATTTTCGAAGATGATTTTGAGCATGGCGAAGAATTTTTTGTGGTGCTGAATGTTGCGAGATGCTGAGCCTTTTAGTTCGATTGTGCTGCCGACTTTGACCCGACGATGGAACGTCCGCGCTGCCTCGCTATCAGGAATGAACCCAGATAGCGATTTGACGTAAAGCTGGCGTTCCAGTTCGTCGCTCATGCGACCTTGTTAGCCTCTGCGATCTCTGCCGTTCGGCCTTCGATCAGCTTTTTCAGTTCCAGTGCATCGCTCTTGGAATGCGCCCAAAATTGACGCAGGGATGCGGCGTTCGTATCTGCCCACCCCACAAGGTCAGGGATGGTCGTACAGGCCCGAACGAAAGCGGCGGCACGGTCTGCGAACTGCCCGACCGGGACGGCCTCTAGGGCCGCGCTAGGCTCCCATTGGACCGTGATGCAGTCCTTGGCATTCGTGAGGGCAAGCCGCTGGTCTTTGGTATAAGCGTCAATAGCCTCGCTGGCCGTCATATCCTGCGCCGTAGTGCGGGCCATTTCGTCTTCGGTATAAATGCCCGAAAGGTCTTCGGGCCAGCCCTTACGAAGCGCAATAGCCTCTGCCGCCTTTGCGATCATCACGCGTGGCATTTTGTACCAATTGGAATTCTTGGAAAGTTCATACACGCCAGTAGGCGCACGCCGGTTCTGTTCCCGGTCGAAAGCCCACTGTTCTGTGAGCGGCACGAATTCATCCCAGAAGGCAATTCCAGCGACGGGGTGCCATTGTCCATCGGGCGCGAGCTTCCAGCACCGAACCGTGGCGCTTACAATCTCGGCCGGGTTCAATTCGCTTTTGAGATTCGCGTCATACTCGAATGTGGGCGCGTTTTCGTCGGGACGGTAATCCTTGTTCCGCGCGGCAATGGCCCGATAGCCGTCAATGCCGGTAATGATCGACATTTTTCGCTTGTCGGGGTTGTCTTTGGAATAAATCACCGCGTAAATCTGCTTGCGGAAAGGATCGAGCCCGACGCGGCGCGCGACTTCCAGATACAGGTCGAATTCGGTCCCGTTGCAATCGCTCGCAACCGTACGCCGAATAAGGTCTAGCTGCTTGCCCGTATAGGTCAAAGAGCCTTGGTGTAATGTTGTTACGTCGCCCATCTTATTTCCCCGTTTTCTTTTCGTGTCTGTCGCGGTAGTGCTGCAAATATGATTCGTGTGTTGCAAAGCGCCGCGTACAATCTGGACACTGCATCGTCTTTTTGTCCGACGTAGGACGCTCTCGCTTTTCCAAGTTCGTCGCTTCTCTGGCACATAAAGAACACAGGCCGGGATAGCCGGGACCATCGTTGCCGTCGTGTAGGAATTCGCCGCAGCCGGAACACATGGTTCCGTCAAGTATCATTTCCGCGTATTCGCCCATCATGCTCTCCTGATTGTCAAACCGATTCCGCCGTTATCGAGCGTTGCTCCCGGAACGTCTTTACCTTCCTTGAGCGCCGATGCGAGCGCCGACTTGTCCAGCGTCGGGTCCGGCTGCTTCCAATATTCGGACGGTATCAAAGCCTCGTCCGAGATTTCCACCTTGCGTGGAACCTTGCGAACGAACAAAGTCGCGTCCGCCAATTCTAGGGAAGGAATTTCCCCGATTACCATTGCCTGCAAGATAGCCGTGCGTTTCCGCTCGATACGCTCCTGAATACGCTGTTGGCGCTCGGCGAGTTTGTCGATCATAGCATCTAGGCCAAGCTCGAAAACCTCATCCTCGCGGATAGAGGCCATCACAGATACGATATCTTCGCGTAGCGTTGTCTCGCCTTCGATAGTATCGCGAACGGCTTCCGGATCGTCCGTTAGGGCCATAAGGGCTTGACGCAGAGCGTTCGCCGCCGCAGTCTCACGAGCAAGATTCCGCTCGGCTGTTGCCGTCATTCTGTCACCCGTCGCTTGCGCCAATGTGCGCGGTTTCTGATTGAGATATTCTGAGGTCGCGGACATTACCGAATCGCCTCCGCAAACGCATTCCAAAGCCACTCTGACAACACAGCGGAATCAAACACCATCCCTCCCATTGCAAGAGCTACAATAGCAGCAGCTAGAGCATATCCTGCACCGCTCATAATGCGATCCGAAATGAATCGAGGTTTCGCACGACGGCGGATTTCCGATTCCGTGATGGCATTGGATAGCAGATAGATTTTCGCGGTCATGGCTTGAGCCTCATGGGCGAAAGCGCTAACATTTCATCACGGCACGATCTCGCGTCCTTGTTCTTCATGAAAAACCATTTCGCGAGCAATCGCAGGCAGCTGTTTTTTGCCTCATAATAGCCAGCTTCGTAAGCCTCTTGCGTTGTCATTTCAAAGCCTCTCCCCGTCCCACCCGCTCAAGCTCGGTCTGTTCTGTCTCGCCTGCCAGCGTGGCGGAGGCGGCGCGGAGGGCAGCAGGCGTAATATCGTGCTCGCCTTCCCAAATAATTTGGACGCGGCGAAGCTTTAGATATTCCCCAAACAACGGACCACCATCTACAAGTTCTCGTTCGGCTAATCTCACGAATGGCCTCAGCGCCCCCTCCAGCTTCGCCACGCGCGCACGGAGGCGGGAGATTTCGTCGGCGGCTGCTCCACAATCGCCTTGGGCCATTGTCTCGGACCAAAAGCGAAGGCGCGCAACCAAATCCCTGCTGTTGAATTCGGATTGCTCTGCGGTCTTTTTCATCTCACCCTTCCTTCTCCGCTTTCGGATTCAGCACGTCGGCGATGCTGCACAAGTGCTTGTTCGGATCGGCCGCCGGGAGAAGGCAGTCCATTACGTCGGCGAGGCGAACGGGAATTTCTGTTGGCGGCGACTCTGCCGTGAAGCCGTTGCGCGCCGCATTAGCCCGGCACTCATCGGCCTCAAGCGCTCCCGTGTATTGGTTGAATGCGGCGATGTCACCACGGTACTTTTCGGCAAACAGTTCGCTTTCGTGTTCGCCATGCTTGACGGTCCAAGGTGTCGGCGTGTGCTTCGTCTCGCTCATTCCCCATCTCCACGGGCTTGGGATGGAGGAGCGGGGAGGGGTTGCCAGTGGGTTGGCGTTGCGCCGAAAGTGTAGGTGCCGAAAATGTCGTCTGGCTGATTGCGCTCATGCGAGCGCCGCCGAAACGAAGCTTTTGCAAACCACGCCCCTTTTTCGTCCCAAGGCTCAGGAGGTTGAAAGTATCCGATCACGATTTCGCCTTCATAAAAGAGCCAAATCGCAGTCCCATCCTTCGGCGCTGTAGAAATGTCTAGCCACTCGCTCATGACATCGCCCTTTCCGATTGTCGTTCCTCTTCCCGTGCGATATATTCGTTCAAGCGCGGATCGGCTTCTGGCCCCGTTCCCATAATGGTTTGCATGGGATAGCCTTCTTCGCTGGGGATGATGACGGCACGTAATGGACCGCCTCTAAAGCCCTCGAAACAAATGGCTTCGGAAAGCGCCAGCCTCGCATGATGAGGCAAATCCTCCGGGTCGCAATCCACTTCAAAGCTGTCTCCCGTATTGAGCCAGCGTCCTGTATCGTCAGGGGATTCGATTTGGATGCGGTGTGTCATGGGCTTAGATCGCCTGAGCGCCGCGATAGCCGCGATAGCCGCGAACATGGAAGGAAGCGCGAACCTTGCCCTTCGGACAATGCTGCTTTGTCGAGCCTGTGTAACTCCAAGTTTCGACCACGCGGCCTTCGCCGTCCTTGACGGTAAATGTCTCGTATGGACGAAGCGGAAAGTGTTCGCTGACTAACATGTCCATGTTTTGCTTCCTCTAGCGTCTTGTGTCTTGTGTCTTGTGTCTTGTGTCTTGTGTCTTGAGAGGAAGGTAGGGCTATGCATTTTGCATGTCAAGCGAATAATGCGGCTTGCATGGAATGTGAAAGTATGCATTCATGGGGCGTCATTCGGAGAATATCTCATGCATCGCGTCATTGGAACGTGTTCGGAGTGCGGCGGACGGGTTGTCGTCCCTACTGTTTGGTACGGAATTTTCCCGCCTACCCCATTCTGCTTGTCCTGCGGCGCGACGGCGCGCACACCACAAGATCGCGTTGTCCCCATGAAGCCGCGCCACGAATCTCGTGGGATTGAACAATCGGACTACGATGGGCCTCGCCTTCCTCCGCGCACAACTTGGCATACATAATGCCCAAGAAAATAAATATCACGAAGCTTCGGGCTCAATTGGATTGGAGCCAAGAGCGGCTTGCCGAGGAATTGGGCGTGCATCAGAGTACGATCTGCCGCCTTGAAAAGCCGGGACGCAAAATTCCGGGGCCGCTTTCCAGACTCCTAGAACAGTTGTCGGAACGGGTATCGGCATGATCCCCTACGAAAACCGCCGCAAAATGTCCGAACTCAACGAAACCCTAACCGACGAACGATTTGTCGATATCATCTGTATCATGCGCTATCCCAATCCAAGCCCTGTATCTGCCGGAGCATGGCCGTTTGTAAGGGCGAGTGTTCAAAAGCCAGAGCCTGTTATTGCATCGCTTAGGAAGGTGGGGGCGCGGTGATTTCAATTCGCCGCAACAAATACCGAAACACGCCGACCGAGGTTGACGGCCATCGCTTTGCTTCCAAACTAGAGGCGAAACGATATGGCGAACTGAAATTGTTGCAGAAGGCCGGTCAGATTTCAAACCTCGAATTGCAGCCACGTCACCCGCTATCCGTGAATGATTGCCTTATTTGTACTTTCGTGGCGGATTTTGAATATCTAGAGCATGGGAAGCGCGTCGCGGAAGACGCCAAAGGCGTAAGGACCGATGTATTTCGCATCAAAGCCAATCTGTTCCGTGCGCTCTATCCGAAGATCGAACTGAGGGAAATTCACAAGTGAGTGACTTCGCCATAGGCCGCAACATTCGGAAAGCGACGCTCGCGGACGCCTATGATCCGCTTCCGTGGCAAGTCGGAAATTGGCCCCATGATCGCTCTTCTCTTGACGCTTTGACGGTATCGCAGCGCCAGCGGGTTATTTCCGACACTATAGCGTCGCTCTGGAATGAGTTCGAGAAAAGGAATTGGTTACGATGAGCTTCGCAATGGCGCGTGAATATACCGGCCCACAGGTTCACGAAATCGCCTTGGGAAAATCGTTAGATGCGTTCTGCCGTTCTCTGCCTTCCTACGACTTGCCAGCGGGGTTTGTCATGGAAAACCACAAACCTACCTGCCGTGACGTGATCGTGGCTACAGCGTGCTTATTTCGCGTCTCGGTGAGGGATTTGACGGGGCACGACAGAAAGCGCCCCTTGGTTCATTACCGGCAACTCGCCATGTATGTAGCCCGCACGCATACGAAAGCGAGCTACCCGCAAATCGGGCTGGCGTTTGGTGGACGGGACCATTCGACCGGAATCCACTCATTCAAAGCGATGGCTACAAAATGTAGCACAGAAGCCTCGTGGGCACTACGGCGCAAGATGCTGATTGACGCCCTTCCCCATGCGCCCGTTCGTCGATTATCATTGCCGCGTGAAATTGATGCGGCAGTGAGTGTGAGCGAGTTTCTACAGAATTGCGGATTTACATTCGCGGCGTTGCGTCCATGACGACCCTCGAATCCTCGCTCGCTGGCCCACGCCACGGCGTTACATTCGAGCCGTCACGCGATGCGGCGCGGCTTAATTCCCAAGCCCTCCGTGTTTACAACGCAATGTCCGATGGCATATGGCGAGGCTTGTCCGATATACGGCTTTTAACCGGCGATCCAGAAGCATCTATTTCCGCACGCTTGCGGGATATCCGAGCCTTGGGAATCACAGTCGAGCGGAAGTATATCGTTCGCGGCTTGCATCATTACAGACTGGTCCTGCCGCGCGGACAAATGGATTTGCCGTTGTGACATCCTACACCGAAGACGAAAAATCTCTCGCTCGCAAATTATTCGTCGAACACAACAGGCGTAACGGCGCGCTATATCCCGATGGGTTCGGCTTCATGTCGTTTGCCGATCGGGAGAAATGGTACATCCAAGCGCGCGAGAAACTGACTGGAAAATCAGGAGGTTTAAATGAAAGCTGACACGCAAGGTTCAATCCTGACTGCCCTTGGTAAGGGCGCTTACATTTTCTACGAGCAAATCAATGAGCCGCCTTCCGCAGTATGGAGAGGCTATCGGTTAAGTTCAAACAATCGTGCGATCAGAAGGCAGCTTGTCGAGCGGTTGCTTGCGGACGGATTGATTCGTCCGACCGAAGACGCGCTATTCGACGGCCTCAATTCTACTTCTCAGACTTTCGTTCTGGCCCGAAGCTCCGACAAGGTTGAGTGACAATGGTTCCGATGACGGAAGTGCAAGTCTTAACCCGAATGGGCGCAGGCGGCATGGAGCAGGCCATGGAGGCGATTTCGGAGCTTCTGCGTTCCATCGGCATGGAAGATGTAGATCGCGCCCTGCAAGCTCGCTGGGCCTCTCTCGGCCCCGAAGATTATTGGATAGACGAAGATTGTTCCGACGAACTTGACGAACTCCGCGTCAAGATGGGTCGAATCGAACATTACGGGAATGAAGAAGATTGGGATGGACTAAAGGAATACGTGGAAAGTGTCATTCTGTGATGCGCGGCCAAGCGACCCGATTTTTGATCGGGCCACTTGACAGCGTTGGGGCGCATCGTGAATAAATTGCGTCGAGGCTTTGCGGTTCGCGCCGCTCGCCTCTCATCCGATGGTAGAGATCGGAAGGCCAAGAGGCGACGCTGGTTTTTATCTAGCCGTAGTACCCTCCAAGGTCAACCCCTCTAAATCCCATCGGCTTCCGCGCCCGAGACTTGATCTCGGCGTCAGAGGCATTCTGACGGGTTCCTGACAGCACGCGGAATGGAGAAGGCCCCACTGTCGGGACGCGGGCATAGGGGCTGACGGTAGTCTTGTAAGGGGCTCATACCGGCCTGCAAGAGGGGCGTAAACCTCTGAAGAAAAACCCCCGACCGCCAGCCATACGCGGCTAGGCGGTTGCCCTAAGCGGCGGACGGCTCCAGTGGGCATGTCGGCACCGGGCAGGGACTCCAACCAAATTTCGCGCGAGCGATTTTGGGACTAGGAGTCTTCTGCCCATCACAACGGAACTCACCAAAGGGCATGAGCACCTAGAAGATTAATACTCAGTAGGCATAACGACCTCGAAAATCTGCAAACGCCCATGCGAAAACAGAAAATTGACCCAGAAGATTCTTATGGCAACGGTGCCGATCCGATGAACAAGCAAACCGCGAAACGAAAGCGTCGCCGCGAAAAACTTCGTATCAAGAATATTTCTGCAGTGCGAGCGCACCGCGAGAAAACTGGTCGTACTGGAGCCGTTTGGAAAAAGAAAAACCACGGCAAAGGAAAGGCATTTTCACGCTCGCATCCGAACGCGCCTTTTTCGGGATGGGGCACGCGCTAATGATGATCGAATATCCGATAGATTTTTCGCGCGCATGGAAAGCCTACGGCGCACCCCCAGCGGACCCAAAGAAAACAGCTTTCAAAGCGTGGAACAAAAGCGAGAAGGAACGGCCCGACATCAACACAATCGTTCTGTGCATCCAAGCCTACTTGCGCGATCTCGTGAAGCAGAATCAGGGACGGCCAGTTCACCAGCACATTCGGCGCGCTCATTTCTCGACATGGCTCAATCAAAATCGCTGGGAGGGGTTCCTACCAGTCGTCGAAGCCCAAACCCAACAAAACACAGCAATTAACGACGCCACAAGATTGCAATGGAACGGGAAGGCGAGTAAGCTCATTCAACAGCTTGGGAATCCGGCGATCTTCGATGCGTGGTTCGGCGGTACGGAGTTCAGCGAAGGCCCTCCCGCCACGATCACATTCCAAAGCCCCTTCAAAGCCAAATGGGTACGCGAGAACTTCATCAACCAAATTCACCGCGCCCTTGGCGAAGTAACGATCAGGGAGGGGTAGAGATTAGCGCGGAGGCCAACGGAAAGTGACGGCATCGACAAGTTTGGCATCTGCCATCGGGTTGGCGGGCTTTCCAAAGCGTTTGATACGATAGGCTCGCATCTGTCGTAGGTTGTCGGCGAGGGTTTTCACAAGTTCGGGGTCGGACTCGCGACAAGCGGTCATCATCGCTTCAACATTCTCGTCCGCCCAAACGAGCGCAAAGTAGACGATTTCCGATGCGCTCATCTTCACCATCTTCCATCTCCAAGTGTGTTAGGGTGTGGTATCTGGCTGTAGCTCATTCACGTATGCAAACACGGCCCCAGCATATGTTGCAGTTGCAAAGCATGGCGCACAATGGAAGATGGCCATAATGCCGCCCTCTTCGCGTTCGATCTTTTCAACTTCGGCGAGCGCATCGGGACACTCGCGAGACATTAATTCGCGCGCCCGTTTGTCGGCATTATTTTTGTGTCCGTTGAACACTGAGAAATAAACGTCCATCTCACTTCCTCCTTCCCCAGCGGGGAGTGTTAGGGATTACGGATAAGCCGTCCCGCAAATCGCGTGGCAAACCATCAGGTCACAGACCTGCTGCGAAAGCAGCGGCGACAACTGGGTGTGCGACTTGTTCCAAGCGTCTTCAAGTGCCTTGCAGCGGCGCTGATGGGCGCGAATGGCTCGGTCTGCCAGAATGTCCTTCTCGACCCGTTCATCCCAAAGATGGATCGTGCCGGAATTACGGTAGCCAGTTTCGGTTGCCTCCCAACGCGGAGCGCGGTTGTCGTCTCCCCAAAAGCGGTCTAGGCGCGGGATGTATTGCTTCGCGCGCCCGTTGTAGTTAGTATCACCTACAAGAGTGAAGCGGCCGTTCTTGTAGACTTTCTCAACTACGCTGGACCTGATTTCGCGCGAGTGATCCCAGCGGGCATAGTGATAGATGGCGACCTTGATTCCGGGCACGAACGGCGATTTTTCTTCTTCCAAAGTCATCTTCATTTCTCCTTCATCAGTGGGGAGGGGTTAGACGCCCTGGTTCTCAACAGCTTCGAGTTTTTCCGCAAACACGTTGAGGGCTCGGATTTCTTCGGAAGCGGTTGAGCCAGCTTCGCGCTCATATTCGGCTGCCTTGAAACGACAAGCTGTCACGAGCCAGCACTTCACGTCATCGGCGCAAAAATCTTCAAGAAGTTTCGCGACCACTTGCTGTGCTTCGCCACGTTTCATTTTCCTCGCCTCCAACCCCCACCATGATCGGCGGGGTGAGGGGAGGAAAGCATAGGTGTACGTACCGTGTCAAGCGCGATTACGTACTTGACGCCGTAATTATTTCGTGCTTTTTAACCCCATCAAATCGCAAGGGAGCCAGAAATGCACGCTATTACGGCAGAAGTCGCCAAGAAGGTTTTGACGGTTGTGGACGCCGGGCTCGTTTCGGGTGTCGGTATTGCCGAGCCGGGTAAAATGTGTGTTGAGGCCGCAGTCTGCTATGCGCTTGGCTTGCCGCACGGCGATGATCCTGATTGCGTATCTCGTGCTCTTAGGGCTCTCAAAATTCGGCTGAATGATTCGAGGTGGTCGTCCAATGAAGCCCGCGCCAAGGGCCTTCGCAGGTTGGCTGTAGCCCAACTCGGAAGCGTGGGACATCTCGACGACAAGGAGTTTACCCGGCGCGTCGCAGAATTGGCGATTCGCACAAGCGTTCCGCAAGCGTTACGTGCCGCCGCGTCTGTCCAAAAGTATAAGCACCACGCTGCTGCGCTTCTGGACGCTGCGAAGGTCTGTGAGGCTGATGGCACGAAACAATCGGCGCTGGATGCGCGGGAAGTGGCTCGCGCCGCCGTCGCCGCCGCCGCCTACGCCGCCGCCGCCTACGCCGCCGCCGCCTACGCCGCCGCCGCCTACGCCGCCGCCGCCTACGCCGCCGCCGCGGTCGCTCGGGACAAGTCCCTCGCGGCTTTTGCCGAGGGGGTAGTTCAAATCCTGATCGACATGAAAGCGCCAGGCTGTCAGTGGCTTGACCTCACGGAAGCCTGAGATGGCTCGCTTCAAAATCAGGACCGAGCGTTTCGAGCTTCGCATGTCAAAGGTCGAAAAACGCACGCTTGAAGGCGCAGCTAATGCCGCCAAGAAATCGCTTGGCCCATTTCTGATCGACGCCGGTCTTTTGCTCGCGCAATCGACCAAATCCCGCCGCTCCAAACCATCCCCTCAACCAAACCAATAAGGTACGCGCCCCCATGACCGACATCATCGAGCGGGTAGCGAAGGCGATTTTCGCGAAGTCTGTTTACAGCGGCTACAATGCTAAAACCGTGGCCGATATGTATTTGTCGAATCGGAGAACTTTCGAGGAATATGCCCGCGCCGCTATCGCAGCCATGCTTCCGGTTCCCGACAAAATCGCGGAACGGCTAGCAGGTCATTTCAACAATGACGTAACTTACGGGTCAGACATTCAAGTCAAGTTTTTAATAGCCGAATTTATCGACACCGCCCTACAGGAGAAAGAATCGTGAGCGGCCGCAAAGGCGACAGCAAAGCTTTTGGCAAAGGGCAGGCTGCATTCAAGCGTGGCGCTCCTAAGAGCGATAACCCATATCACCGCGCGACAAGTGCGATGGATTTGAACTGGAGAACTTGGAATTTCGGCTACGAATGGGCCGAAAAAGAGGCTCGCGTTCCACAGGAGAACCCATGACGGGAGATACGGAATCCATGCGCCTCTGGTATCATGGAACAAAGGACACGGCAGTCGCGGATAAAATTTCACGCGAAGGATTTGCTGCTTCTTCGTGGTTCGCCGACAGGCAAGAAGACGCCATTGAGTTTGGTGGCTGTCATGTCTTCGAAGTGATGCTCAGACATCGCCCCGTTCACAAAGGAAATTGGCAGATGCGCGTTGATGAAGCAGTTCCCCCATCGGCAATCGTGCGGCGCTCGGTATTTCGGATTGAGATCATCGAGGATTATCCTGACCGCCGCAAAATTGTTTTCGATAGCAACCAAGGTAAGCGGCGCTGACATTAAGGCAAATAACACAATCACTTCAACCACTTCTAAGCCACTTCCCTTCCCCCATACCTTACTCTACAGTGAGAGAGAGACAATTCTATCTTCACAAATCGCGGCAAGGCGGTTTCAGGGGGAGTGTTTCCATGAAATTATTGCTTGCGCGCTGTCTTGTAATCATCGCGGCACTTCTGGTCATATCCGACTTTGCTTTTGCCGATTCTCAAGGGTCTGCGATAGGCGGGCAGGCTGGTAATCAGTCTACCGGGGCCGGGTGTATTTACCAGTCCCCGACATTGAGCGCGGGGCAGCAGGCAACCCTATCATGCGATCAAAACGGTAATCTGAAAACAACAGGTGGCGGCGGGGGTGGGGGCTCGACCACAATTTTGCCTACGAATTCCTCCGGCGCATATTCGTCTGTCACCATCGGCACCAGCGCATCGACTGTTATCGCCGCTGCCGCGTGCAAGGTGTTTTGTGACATACTAAACAATAGTGCGACCGCAACCGTATGCGTGAACGTGGGCGGCACGGCCACTGCGCCGACCGCAGGTGTCTGCCCGGCCGGTGAAATCACCCTGCCCCCCTACTGGCACCGCTCATGGGAGGCGGACTACGTTCCGTCCGATGCGATCAGCGCGATCTCATCTGCCGCTTCGACGCCTGCGACTGTAGGCGCGAAGTGATGCGCCCAAGCACAAGTATATTGGCCGCGTTTTTGCTGTGTGCGTCGCCAAGCTACGCTGATTATTCTGGCCCAGCCCTTCCCGGCGGCTCTAATACGCAGCTTCAGTACAATAATTCAGGGGCGTTTGGAGGCGACTCTGGCTTCACGACCAATGGTGCTGGCGTCGAGGCGATTTCAACCTCTCTCGCCCTCGGCGGCTGCACAATAGGCTCGAATGCCTTGTGCGTGAAGGGAACAAGCAATTACAGCAGCACGAACAACATCGCGCTCGGCACGATCACCACCAACATCGACGCCATCAACATCACGGCGACATGGAACGCCTCCGGCATGACATTTGATGCGCCGATCTTCGTGAACATCACGAATACCGCTAGCAGCATCAGCAGCCTTTTAGAGGATTTGGAGGTCAATAATTCAAGTGTATTTAGCGTCAGGTCGGACGGACGGCTCACTATAGGGACAGGTGAAGCTTTTTCAAATCTGGCCGGGCTGTATCCAAACGGGAGTAATATTCTTTCATCTGTGAATTCGACAAATTCCTCGTATCAGCCATTCGAGGCGTCACGTTTCGGATGGAGTGCAGATCAGGCTCAGATTACGTCCCCTACGACAGCAACCCTTCATCTTGGCGCAGCCGATACGACGGTCGCCGTCAACCAAACCCTCGGCGCGCAAGGCTGCATCACGACTGCGAATTGCCCAGGCGCATCGCAGACGATTGCTTCGGGAGCCTCAACTGGTAACGCCTCGTCCGATTTGGCCTTACAGACGACCGCAAATAGCGCCGGTTCGACGACACAGAATTCTCTCGTTACGGCAGAAATTCTAAAGGGCGGCTCACAAGCTGCCGGGTTCGTAAATCGTGTCACTGTTGGTTCTTTGACGATAGCGGCTGGTCAATCTGGCGACCTTGGACAGATTAAAGAAACCGATGCTGCCGCTGCTCCGGGTGCCGGATATGCCGTGCTGAAGTGGGTAGCTGGCCCGGGCACTAGCTGCAATTTGATTGCATACGCGGGCACTTCCGCAACGCCAGTGACAATCGCATCAACCGTTGGGAGTGGATGCTGATGAAAATCCTTTTTGGAATTTTGCTGTTATCTATCGTAACGCTCTGTTTGCCCGCGCACGCCTCCGGTCTCGTTCCTGCCGTGAACGCCGATATGGGCTGCACGGGATCAAGCCAGCAACTTTACTACAACGGATCATCAATTACGTGCGGAGTGATGCCACTCCCGCAATCCGTCGTCGGAAGTCTTCCGACATGCAACAGCGCCGCGAAGGGCATACAATATCTCGCTACCGATCTGCTGACTCCCGTTGCGCTGGGAACGGCGACTGGCGGCGGTGCTGTTATCGCAAGCGTTACCTGCAACGGAACGGCATGGATTGTGTCATGAAAAAACTCGTCACAGCCATCCTACTTTCGTCCATCTTAGGAACTCCCGCGCTCGCCGACGACGCGGCACCAAAGCTGACGCAACAGGACTTGGCGGATATTGGGGCCGCACTTTCCGTCGTTGGTTCGCACTGCAATGGAGATGCTGTCGCGGCATGTCAGGCGGGCGCTGACAGCAAAGCGGTTTATGCTAAGGTCAAGGCTATATTCGACGCACAAAAGCTAAGGGACGAAAAGAAACCGTGACACCGAAGGCTTCGATTCGAGTGCGTAGCACAATGATTACATCAACCCGTTGTTTACACACAAATCCCGCGCTATAACTCAATCGCTTCGAAGCAAAGGAATTCTCCCCCATGTTCAAGAAAAGCATGACAGGCCACGGCGTGAAGCCCACGGATGTTGGCGGCTCCGCGAAGGTCCACAAGCATGTCGGCTCCGGCTCGCGCCCCACAACCTCAAAGCACGAGATTCCGACCACGGCCCCAAAGCATCCGCATAAGCTAGCACGCAAAGTCCCAAGCTACATGAAATAAGACGGGGCAAGCCAATGTCGGACACGCAACCCCTCTCAGACGCCCCCCAAGCCTCATCCACGCCTGACGATCCAAAGCGCGTCAAAAGACGCGAACAAGTCAGAGATGCCGTCAGACGCTTCCGTGACAGGCAGAGACAGGCGCAATCGGACGCTGTGGCGTAATCATCTAAAGTAGAGCCTGCTAGAACATGAAAGGCCAAAAGACAGGCGGACGGGTTGCGGGCACACCGAACAAGAACACGGGCCTGCTCAAAGACATGATATTGAAGGCCCTCGATAACGTGGGCGGCATTGAATATCTCCAAGCCCAAGCCGAGGCTAACCCCACAGCATTCATGACTTTAGTGGGCAAAGTTCTCCCCCTTCAGCTTACAGGTGGTGACGGCGAGCCGCTAAAGGTCCATGTTGTGAGCTATGCCGCTCATAACCCTCCCGCATAGGTTCACGCCGCGCTTCTATCAGTTGCCGGTCTTATCTGCGCTCGATAATGGTGCTACTCGCGCGGTCGCCGTTTGGCATCGCCGCTCCGGTAAGGAAAAAACATTCATCAACTTCACAGCCAAGCGGGCATTCGAGCGTGTTGGGACATATTTTTACCTGTTTCCTACTTACAAACAGGCAAAAAAGGCCATCTGGGACGGCATGGACCGTGAAGGCTTCCCGTTTCTAGGCCACTTCCCCCCTGAAATCATCAATGCCAAGAATGAGACGGAACTCAAGCTAACCCTCAAGAACGGCTCGATATTTCAGCTTGTCGGTTCCGATTCAATCGACGCCATCATGTCCACAAACCCGATTGGCGTTGTCTTCGCCGAATACAGCCTCCAAGACCCTTCAGCATGGGATTATGTGCGCCCGATCCTAAGAGAAAATGGCGGCTGGGCCATATTCGATTACACGCCCCGCGGCAAGAATCATGGACATACGCTGTACGAAACCGCCCAAAAGCTCATGCAAGCTGGCGATCCGGCATGGTTTTGTCAAAAGCTCACGATCCGAGATACGGGCGTCTTAACCGACGCTGACATGGACGCAGAGCGCCGCGAAGGCATGTCGGAAGACATGATCCAACAAGAGTATTACTGCTCGTTCGAAGGCGTTCAGCAAGGCTCCATCTTCGGCAAGCAGATGGAAAAAGCCGAGCAAGACGGGCGCATTTGCGCTGTACCGTGGCAGCCCGAGCTACCCGTCGATACATGGTGGGACATTGGGACGGGCGACCCGACTGCAATCTGGTTCACACAGACGGCGGGCCGTGAAGTTCATGTCATTGATTATTATGAGAATTCTGGCGTAGGCGTGGGCATAGACCACTACATTAAACACCTTCAAAGCCTGCCGTATCTCTGGGGTACGCACACTGGCCCGCACGATCTTGACGCGCACCAATTTGCAGCGGGCGGTAAATCCACATTCGAGGTTGCGAAGTCTTTTGGCTTCAAATTCAGTGTGTTAGAGCGTGGAGACAAGCAGGAAGGTATCAACATAGCCCGCGCTTTCATCGCTCGATGCTATTTCGATAGAGCCAAGACCGAACGCGGCAGGCTCGCCCTCGTGAGCTATCATTATCAATGGATCGAGGCCCGCAAGATGTTCTCGACCGAGCCGTATCATGATTGGTCTTCAAACGGTTCCGACGCCTTCCGCTACCTCGCCACGGGCTACAGGGTGCCGGACAAACGCACGCCATCCCGTCCCGCCGTCCGCACTATCCAAATAGGCAGCGAAGTCGGACAGGGATGGATGGGGACGTAGGACTTGCAATTGTCCATATCGCGGCGTTATATGCACATATGGGCAAGCGGATCGAATTGACAGACATTTATCGTCCAAAGCTATTGGGTGCGCTAGCTACCCGTGAGCCGCCGCCGGACTACTCGATTTGCATCGAGCCGCCAGTGGATGTGCAAAATGCAGCCGGAAAAGGACGAGGGGGTAAACGCGATAAATCCCCCTCGATCCCCGTCTCTAAGCCCGGTCGCAAGCCCAAGGTAATCGTCCCTGCCGATGTTCAGGCATGGCTAACGAAGCATGGGCTACGAGTTGTGCCCAAAGCGAAGGAGGCAAAATGAGCGAGGAGGACAACAAACTCTTGGACGAGATCGCCGAGATTGTCGAACTTTGGGACAGCAGATTCACGAGTCCGCGCCGCGTGGCCGTTGAAATCCTCGAAGCTGTTGCCAATTACCGCGAGCAGAAGAAGGAAGCGACATTATGAAGGGGCCGAGCAACGGCAGGCCGTCCGAAGTCATCGATCTAGGCGACTGTGCGACGGGAAGTTTCAGGCCGCTTAGGACCGTCGCTGTCCAAAGTCCCTCCCGTCGCCAAAAGTTCGAAGCTGCAACGCGTCCGCTGGTCGCTTTCAAAGATGACTTGGCTCACTCTCACATCGAACGCGGCCCTGTTCTAGGCTGTCTCAAATGCGATACGAACCTCGTGCTTGCGGCGTTGGATAATCTGAAGCGGAGGCATTTCAAATGAGCGAGATGGTTGAGCGTGTCGCGCGGGCAATTGCAAATAATCTTGGCCCCCTCGGCGATCTTCGTTACTACATGAGTGACGAGGAGGCGATGAGCGCCGCCCGCGCCGCTATCGAGGCGATGCGTGAACCGACCGATGCAATGTGGGATGCAGGCCCCGTCATCAACGACCCGAACGATTATGGGCCACAGGATGTTTGGGATGCTATGATAAATGCAGCGCTTGCCGATCCGCCGCCCGTCCTCCCTAAAGTCGGCTCATTCGATGGATGACGAAGACGACTGTGGCGGCGGCTATTTCGAGATTGCCGACACAGTAGACGAACCTGTAGACGACAGGGACGAGCAAGATTATTGGGACAGCAGCACGGAGGAATGACATGGATTCGAAAGCCAAGCCCACGCCACAGATGAGGCCGAACAATCCCGTCAAACGCTCAGGCACGAAGCCGCCCGCAAAGAAAGACACGCATCCCGGCGGCAATCTCGGGAAGTATCTGCACGCCGCGAAGAAAAAATGATCCCTGATATTTGGTGCAACAAGTGCGGCAAACTCGTTGACCGCTGGGAACGATTGGAACGATGGGAAAGTCCATTGGACGATCACTACGTCTTTATTGTCGAATGCCACGGAGCGCGCGACAAATGCAAAATACCGTATAGTACCAATCTTCGCGATGTTGTTAAGGCTGAAGCGTTTCTGATGCCGGAAGTCGGACAAACGAAGTTAATCGGCCGCAATGGCGAGCGTAGCCTGTGACTCGCTACTACTCTCAATTCCGCTTCTGGTCTCCGATCATGAACGAGGATGCGGTGCGGCTATCCATGTGCAACGACAGACAACAGGAATATTTCAGCATCGTCGCATGGGACAAAGGCCGACGCTGGCGTGACCGCAGGGCTGCATATCTTGAAGCCGTAGAGACAGCAATCGACATGAAGCTTGAGCCCGGCGAAGTTATTGCCGATGATGTTGAGGCACGGGCGCAAGAGATTACAGCGCAGCGATTACGCGAGACGGCAAGGTTAGAGGCGATGGAGATGGAGAGTGATGAATGATTAACACCGTCGTCGGTTCGCCAGAGGATAGGGCATGGCTTCGTCGTAGTTTGCGGCGGGCATTCAACGCTATACTTGGCTCATCTAACGATCACCCCGTCACCGACGACATCAAGCGGTTGCCTCTCGACGCCACGATAATTTGCCGCGAGGCGCTTCGTATTCTCGGGAACCTTCAGCACATGGGTGTCGAACCCGGCCATGGTCCGCAATACCATGTCGAAGCCGTAATCAAAAAACAGTGGCTCGATTGGGAACTTGACGATTTCAGCGCCCGCGTAATTTTCCCAGCCATGACGACACTTGCAGGTCATCTCCCAATCGGCGTCGCCATGAGCGAAGAATATTTGGAAGCCCCTCGGGGCCTAATAGGCGTGTGGCGTGACAAGTGGCATGGGTGCGCGATGCGAGTGTGCATCGCTAAACATCGTCTATTCCCACCTGATGATGCGACTGAAGAAGAACTCGCTTACTACGTTGAAGACCCCGACGCTTTGGTTATCCGCTTCGACGTTCGGACAAAATGATTACCGCACGCGCACTCAAGAACACATCAAGCCACGCTCTCATAGAGGCGCTTGTAATCAATCCGCCTTCACATGAAACAGTCATGCACGGATTGAAAGCGAGACTAGACGCACAGGCCCGAAAGGCTGTATCAGTTCCACATGAGCGTCTATTATCTTCTGACGAAGGCGACAGCGACGCAGGCAGCGGGCGCAGCCCCGCCTAGCTACGTCTCGCCGTGGGGAGCGACAAACCCGACCACGCCGCCATCCCAAGAAACTTTCGTTGTCGAAATTATCGGCACGGCAGGAAACGTCGGCGGCACAGTTCAGCTTGTCGCATCTAACGATCCGGGCGATCCTGCGTCTGTCAAGAATTGGGTAAACCTTGGCGACCCGCTCATCGCTCCAAGCACTTATCTCACCGCCACATACACCACGACGATGCAGGCGAGCTTCAAACACTACGGCGCGTTACTGACTGCGATAAGCGGTACAGGCGCAGCCGCGACAGTCACGATGGCAGCATGACGCCAGAGGAAAAATATCGCGTCGAGCATCCGACCGAGCTTCGCATGTACGACATTGCGACCGACGATTTTCGTACCGTCACGCAAGGGGATGTCGATCAGGTGTTTCTGGCGCTTCACAATTATTCAACAGCCTTCCAAGAAATCAGGAAGGCTATGGACGAATCTCGTGTAAGAACTTTGGCCGGAAGGAAGCCTCATGAGTGACCCCGTTTCGATCAGCACATCCCTTCAGAACCTCAAGTGCCAGATCCAGGCGATGCAGTTCTACGCCCAGCAAACCAACGATACGACAGCGAACGCATGGATTGCGACACTCAAGACCACGCTTGCGAGCAACGAAGGCGCTACGCCCCCACAAGGCTACGCCAGCGCGCTGGCTCAATCGGTGTTTACGGGCTGACGTGACGCATGGTTCCTCGCAATGGGTCTTTCACCGCTGAGTGGCTGCGCGAAGCCATTCACTATGACCCCCTGACCGGCGAGTGGACGTGGCTGAAAAAAATGTCGAGCAATATGCCCGGAGCAAGGGCTGGCTCGCGGAGGCCAGATAAACGCTTGCAGATTGGGTTAGCTGGCGGGCTGTGGCTTGGTAGCCGCCTCGCGTGGCTTTATATGACCGGAGAGTGGCCGTCTGGCGATATTGACCATCGGGATCACAATAAAGCGAACGATATTTTTACAAACTTGCGAGCAGCCACAAGACTTCAAAACATGGCGAACAGACGGAAGTGGACAGGAAAGTCCATTTATTTGGGCGTCCATCCGAAACGAAAGAGGTGGCAAGCGCGCATCTGTTCTGGCGGAAAGAAGGTATTCTTAGGTTCATTTGGAACCCAAGAAGAAGCCGCTCGTGCTTACGATAAGGCAGCCAAGAAAATTCACGGCGAGTTCGCGGTCTTAAACTTCAAGACGGCGGCATAATGAAAAACTCCCCTGACAAGCCGCCAGATGACGGTAAAATTTCAATGCCGAGAATTGATAATGGGATGAACCGCGTCGGCCCTGTCAAAAATAAGAAACGCAAGCGCAAGGTCAAAGACCCTCGCCCGGCTAATGCTCCCCCCGCTTACTCGGAAACCAACGAACCCGAGTATGAAGACGGAGACTCGCCGGAGGACAAGACCGAAGCGAAAGACATCACGTCGGTATCTCAAAAGCCCGATAACACGCCGGACGAGGACGAATCCGACGCAGACATTCTCACTCGGATACGTAAGCGTTTCGACCGTTGCGTGGCGTGGGAAGCAGAGAACCGTAAAGAGGCCGTCAGCGACCGTAAGTTTAAGAAAGGCGATCAGTACTCTGCCGATGTCGCGGCGCAGAGGAATGCTGACAAACGACCTTGCGAGGTTGTTAACAAAATCCCGGTTTTCGTTCGACAAGTCACCAACGATCAGCGCCAGAACAGGCCCGCCATCAATATCAGCCCGGTAGGAGATAAGGGCGATCCCGAAGGCGCAAAGATGTTTCGCGGCATGATCCGCGCTATTGAGCGGGATAGTAAAGCCGATATCGCCTACGATACGGCGTTTGACGACGCGGTGACTAGTGGCTTTGGATATTTCCGACTACTCACCGAGTTTGAAGCTCCAGACAGTTTCAACCAGATTATTGTCGTCAAGCGCATCCGTAATCCCTTCACGGTCTATCTGGACCCTGACCACCAAGAGCCGGATGGGTCGGACTGCCGCTTCGGATTTGTCACCGAGATTATTCCGCGCGACGAATTTAAGGAAGAATGGCCTGACGCCGATATCATGCCGTTCGATCAGCAATCGGTGGGCGAAGGCTACAAAGATTGGTCGTCAAAAGACAGCGTTCGGATTGCCGAATATTTCGAGATCAAGAATCGCAAGCGTAAGCTGGTTGAGCTTGAAAACGGCTGGACCGGGTTCGAAGACGAACTTGACGACGACGTAGCGGAAAAGATCGCATCTAAGCGTATGCTGGTCGAGCAAGAGCGCGAGACACACACGCCGACAATCCACTGGTACAAAGTCACCGCTAAGGAAATTCTTGAGCGCAATATCTGGCTGGGTCAGTGGATACCGATTATTCCAGTCATCGGCAACGAAATCGACATTGAAGGCAAGGTCACACTTTCAGGCATAATTCGGGATGCGAAGGGGGCGCAGCGCATTTATAATTACGCGGTAAATGCTGAAATCGAGACTGTCGGGCTCGCTCCCAAGGCCCCGTGGATCGTTGAGGAAGGGCAGATTGAAGGTCACGAGGACGAATGGAAACAGGCTAACATCGTCAATTTCCCGTACCTGTCTTATAAGGGAACAAGCGTAGCGGGCAGACCGGCCCCGGCACCACAGCGTCAGGCTATGGTCGGGAGTCCGGCAGGGTTTGTAAATCTTAAGTTGCAAGCCTCGCAAGATTTGATGGCGACGACAGGCATTCGCTTCGACCCGACAAACAGCGAAAAGCGTGTTGATGATTCGGGGCGCGCTATTCGCGAGATGCGCCGGTCATCCGACCTCGGCTCGTCTCATTACGTCGATAATCTTGGAAGGTCTCTGCATTTTCTAGGCGCTCAATTTATCGACCTCATTCCCAAGATTTACGACAAAAAACAGGTCATGACGATCCTTCGCGAGGACGATACGGAGGAACAAATCCAAATCGACCCGCACGCGCCACAAGCGTACAAAGAAGTTCAGCAAGAGACGAAGAAACTTAAGATATTCAATCCGAAGTTCGGCAAGTATGGCGTGACGGTTACGATTGGTCCGTCTTATGCCACAAAACGCATCGAAGCCGCCGAGTCCATGATGGCGTTCGCGAAGGCGATGCCGAATACGGCTCAACTCGTTGCGGACCTTATCGCCAAGTATCAGGACTGGCCTGGTGCGGAAGAAATGGCCGCACGTTTGGCGAAGGCTGTCCCGCCGCAGCTTTTGACGCCCGATCAGAAAGATATCCCGCCGCAAATTCAGGCCGTCATGCAGCACATGGAAGCGCAGATCAAACAGCTTACTCAACAGCTACAAGGCGCAATGGCTGCATTGAACGACAAGGACAAGGACCGCGCGGTCGCACTCGAAAAAATCCAGAAGGATTTCGAAGCGAAGATGTTTGGCGTTGTCCAGAAGGCCGAAGGCGATTTCCAGAAGCACATCGGCTTCCACGTTCAGAATCTTGCGCGAGATGTGAAAGACCTCACCGCATCGTTAGAGCAGGCGAACAAGCCGAAGCCGGACAAATCCGGTAATCAAAGCGGTGGTGATACCGAGTGATTACATACGAACATGCTTGCGGAACAATCTGAAATCGCATAATGATTTTTCATCCGCTTTGTCGTCGGAGCCAAAAAGCGACAACTCTACCGGAGAGTGTTATCCGGGACAGACCGCCCAGCGTCGGGAACAACCGCTGAATCCACCGGGGATCAAACCGGGCACCCAAAAGGAAAATCACCATGACTGCTGCTGCCAAAACTGCGCCTATCGCTGACCCGCAACCCATCACTGGACCGGCGCTTTCCGCCACGTCCGATGAGCCGCGCGCTGCCGCAATTGCGCCTGCACTATCCGCGCAGCACACATCCAAGGACCAGCCGCAAGAATCAGTCGAGCTTGCCGAAGCGCAAGCCGCCGCAAATGCTGCGAAGGCCGCTGAAGAAGCCGCTGCCGTCGAGACCCCTGCCGCAGAAGGCGAGACAGAAACTCCGCAAACGACCGAAGCCAAGAGCTTCGAAGATTTACCCGCGTGGGCGAAGCGTGAGCTTACCAAGGCCCGCAATGCTAAACGAGCCGCCGAGACCCGCGCGACCGAGACGGAAGCGAACCTCAAGAGCGCATTGACGGCGCTTGAGAAGTCCGGGGGCGACAAGGCGTCCGAAACGCTCAAGGTCACCGAGGCAAATGATCCCAAGCCTGTCCGAGAGAAATTCGACACGCCCGAAGCTCATGAAGCGGCCCTGATTGAATGGTCGAGCCGCAGGGCTGCACAGGCCACGGCCGCCAAGATTGAAGCCGAGCAGGCCAAGACTCGCAAGACCGAGGATCAGAAGGCCACAGAGGCTCGCAACCGCGCGACTGTCGAGGCCTACGAATCCCGCAAAGACAAGTTCATCAAGGATCACCCCGACTTCGAGGATGTTGTCGAGAACGACGAAATCCAGATTTCCACGCCGATGTCTCACGCGATTCTGACGAGCGAAGACGGGCCAGCGATGGCCTATTACCTCGGCCAGAATCCTGACGAAGCATCGCGTATTTCCAAGCTTGATCCCATCAATGCGGTTTACGAAATGGGCCGCATTTCCGCACGTTTGAATGCCAAGCCGAAACCATCAACCAAGCCTGCACCGATTACACCGCTCAAGACTGGTTCTGCGACTGCAACCAAGGTACCGGAAACGACTGCCGAATATTGCACGCGCCGCACTCAGGAAATGAGAGCCGAAAAGCTCGCGCGGTTTAATGGTGCCTCGGCGCATTAAGGACCGTAAGCGTAAGCCTGCGGCATTAAGGAGATCATGTCTGCGAACTCACTGATAACCCCGAGCATCATCACGGCGGAAACACTCGCGATTCTCGAAAACAACCTCGTCGCCGCAGGCAAGGTCAATCGCAAGTTCGAAAATCAGTTTATGAAGATCGGCGCGTCTCTGACGATCCGCAAGCCGAACCGCTTCCTGATTACGAACGGGCCGGGGCTGAACATTCAGAACGTGGTTGAACCGTCTACCTCCATCACGATTTCGAACCAGCAGCACGTCGATTTCCAGTTCAGTTCGGCGGACCTCACGCTCGTCATAGAGGAATTCAGCGAGCGCTATTGCAAACCGGCTGCGGCTGCACTGGCGAACCAGCTCGATTACCAAGTTCTCACGAACTACAATCAGATTTGGAACGAGGTCGGCACGCCCGGTACGGTTCCTGCGTCGTTTACCTCGCTCGCCAATGTCGGGCAGCGCATGGACGAAGGCGCGGTCCCGCAGGACGGGCGCGTTCTCATCCTCAATTCGGCAGCTTATTGGTCCCTTGCCGCCGCGTTCATCGGCGTGTTCGTGAAGGCGGTTGCGGAACCGGCATTGAAGGGCTTCCTCGCCAATATTGCGAACTTCGAAATCTATCTGGACCAGAACATCCAAAGCCAGACTGTCGGCGCATATGCTGGTACGGGTGTCGTTAACGGCGCTGGTCAGACAGGCTCGTCACTCATCACGAACGGGTGGACAGCTTCCATCACGGGGCTTCTGAACGTCGGCGACGTGTTCACAATCGCGGGCGTCTTTGCCGTCAATCCGCAGAACCGTCAGTCTACTGGAGCGTTACAGAACTTCGTTGTGGTCACGGCTGCAAATTCGGACTCGGGCGGCAACTCGACAATCCAGATTTCGCCCGCGATCACCACAACCGGAGCGTATCAGAACGTCACTGGCGCACCCGCAAATCTGTCGGCTATCACCGTCAAAGGCTCTGCATCCACCACTTACGCCCAAAATATCGGCTTCGTGAAGGATACGTTCGGGCTCGTGACCGTGCCGCTCGAACTTCCCGGCGGCGTGGACTTCGCAGCGCGCGAGATGTGGAAAAACATCTCCATGCGTATCATACGGCAGTACGACATAAACAATGATGTCCTGCCCACGAGAATCGATATAATGTATGGCACCGCGACCTATTATGGAGAACTCGGCTGTAGACTGACGAATTAGCCGCTCGTCTCGGGATAGTATTGACACCGCAGACTAATCTCGGGCATGATTATCCTCCAAACCGAAGGAGGTATTTATGTCAGATTTTTGCTGCATCAAAGGATGTGAGAACGTCGTGTTAGCAATGGGAATGTGCGTCAACCATTGGCGGATGAACAAAAAACACGGCTCGCCCGTGTCTGTCCGCCCATTGTCGGCTGCTAACCGTGGCTTGCCCGCCGAGGAACGTTTTTGGAAGGGTGTCCAAAAGACGGACGGTTGCTGGCTTTGGACTTTAGGCAAGGACGGTGATGGCTACGGTATCTTCTCGGCCGAAATTCATGGTGTAAAGGTCCGAAAGGCGCATCGTTTTTCATACATGCTTGCGACCGGAGAAATTCTCGGTCGCCATCAACTCATCATGCACTCTTGCGACAATCCGCAGTGCGTGAATCCGGCTCACTTGGACGCTGGTACGCCAGCCGAAAACACCGCCGACATGATGCGTAAGGGTCGCGACCGTTATGGCAGACTCGTGCAGGCCCAGAAGGTAGCAAAACTATCGGACGAGCAGGTTGTGGCCATTCTCGCTGATGCTCGCCCCTATGCTGTAATCGCCGCCGAATACGGTGTTCACAAGCAGACGGTCCTCGCGATCAAAGCCCGCACGACTCGGCAAGAAGTCCAAGCCGATACGATTGTCCGTAACAAGCGCGGCGCGGCGGGAGAGCAGCGTTCCGAAGTGTTTACTGAGCGCGACATCACGGCCATTCGTGACACGAATATCTCCGGCGTGCTATTGGCTGAAGCTTATGGCGTGAGTGCGGCGACGATTTGTGATATTCGCAAGCGTCGTTCTTGGAGAAACGTCAACTGATGCGAAAAATGCGTGACCATCGCGGCGTTCGTTTGAAGCCGATCCATGAAGCGGGAGAACCTATACCCCGCGAGATTTCATCGCGCTTTACGCAGCCGAAGGAAATTCAGCCGCTCTTTCAGGTCCATGTGGACGTGAAGGGTGAACCGTTGCCGTATCCTGTTGGCCCGAAGATTGGGCAGGAAGCGGCGGAAATGATCCTAGTCGCCGTGAATTCTCAAATTGCGTTGGGTAAGTTGCCGACATGGGGCAATGCCCGGCTTGAACCGATCACCAGTCATTAAGGAGCATACATATGCCCGTTGTTACAGCCGCCCCGTTGGGCCTCGACGTTACCACCAAGCAGCTTTCTGACGGCAACGGGCTTCAGGGAGGGGGCGGGACGCTATTGGGCGTCAGCCCTCTCGATGAGATTGGTTTTTTTGGGAAAACTCCGATCCAGCAACCCGGCTCTACCGGCTCGCTTCGCGGCGCGACTGGCACCGTGACCGTTTATGCGACAACGCAGTCCCCGACTTCAGTTGCGGCCAATACATCGGCCGAACAGGCGATCACCGTTACCGGCGTGGCGACGGGCCAGCTTGTTATCGTCAATAAGCCGACTTCGCAGGCTGGACTTGTTGTGGCGACAGCGCGTGTGTCTGCGACCAATACGGTGCAGATCACGTTCGGTAATGATACGGCTGCGGCAATCACTCCGACCGCTTCCGAAACCTACTATGTGACGGCAATTCCCGCGTCGATGCTTTATACGGCGGTTCTGAGCCCGGCGGCGGTTGGTCCCAACATCACGGCCGAGCAAATCTTCGCGGTCGCTGGTGTTGGCGCAGGGGCCGCTGTTGCGGTCAACAAGCCCACTGCACAGGCGGGCCTTGCGATCCTTGGCGCGCGTGTTGTGGCTGCGGGCTCCATTGCGATCACGTTCCAGAACTTCACGGCTGCGACGATTACCCCTACTGCTTCGGAATCCTATCTTGTGTTTGCACAGGCAGGGCTTGGGCTTGCTCCGGTTGAGCAGGTTTTGACCGCCGCGCTTACGCCCGTTTCGGTCGCTGCGAATACAACGGCAGAGCAGACATTCACGGTCGCTGGGCTCCCTGCCAATACGCCGGTATTTGTGAACAAGCCGAGCGTGACGCCGGGACTTGCCATCGCGGGCGCTCGCGTCTCCGCGCTCAATACACTGGCGATCAATTATTCCAACGATACGGCGGCGGCGATTGTCCCGCCTGCGGAAACCTACACTATCGGCTCGTTCCCGACTGCGGCCCCGGCAGCCGGTTCCAGCACGGCGTTCAATGCCGCCGCAGGCGGCGGCGACCACGGCGCGATGGTTTCTCTCGGGCTTCTCGCTGGTCCGTAATCTGTGGGCTCGTGAGTGTTGCGCTCCTCTAGGCCCACTCATTGAGGGGACCGCCGGGTGTGGCTTGCCCCATATCCGGCGGTTGCCTATAAGTGATTTCCCCGAAGCTCAATGAGGCAAGCATATGAGCGACAATGTTTTAGGCAGTCTCGCAAACGCATTTCTCGCAGCATCGGACGAAATGCGAAGACGGCCCGATCCAGCCGCGACGCTCTTCAACGCAAATGGTCACCCGGTCCCGCTTAGTGAAGAAGCGGCGGAAGCCGCTTACGTCGCTCGAATGTCGCGCGCGATCACGGCCGATGTTCTCAAAGCTATTGGGAACGTCTATCTCGGTCAGGCGGTGAGTGAATGAGCCAGATGGTTATATTTGCAACGCCGTCATTGAGTCATTCCGTCTCGCTCGATTTCAAGCGCTCGTGGACGCGAACGATTTGGCTCTTAAAGGACAACGGCATTCCGCACGGGTACATAGACCGTGGCGGCGACTGCTTTGTCGCCAAGGCGAGGAACAAACTTGTACAGCAGTTCCTTGATGGCGATGGCACGGATTTTTTCTCCCTTGACGACGATATAGGATGGGAGCCCGAAAAGGTCGTCGAATTCTGCCTTCGTCCAGAGCCGATACTGGCAGGCATATATCCGAAGAAGTCTGACAGTCTCGATTGGCCCGTGGGTCTCGAATCCGACGTTGAGACCGGAGAATTGATTACAGACCAAGGGCTGTTTCGTGCAGGGTTTGCGAGCGCCGGTTTCATGCGGATCAAGCGCGAGGTATTGGAAAGCCTCGCAGCCAACGCCGCTCGGTTCAAAGACATAGAGATGGATGGCGAAGTGGCGGATTACCCGCTTATATTCAATGCGGGGTTGGATGCGGACGGGTGGTGGTGCGGGGAGGATGTAGCGTTCTGTCGGTATGCCCGAGCGATGGGCTTCGAAACTTGGGTGGACCCGAATATCGAGTTCAAACATCGCGGCGGTAAAACATGGTCGGGCAAACTCTCGGACCATTTGGAAACATTCCGGCAAAAGGCTAAGCTTGCTCGCGAACATAGCGCGAAGGACGCGGCATGACCGAGAAATATCAACCCAAGACGATGCATCATCCGCAATATCGCAAGAGCGTGCCGCAGGCGATTGAATCCGTTGATGCTTCGTCCGGTAGGCCGTTCAAAGATTACGTCGGTACTCCCGAGTTGTTTCCGCCCGTGACGGTCGAAACCGCCGATCAGGAAGCGCTTTATCGTTCCAAAGGCTACTTCATGCCTAGCGAATCGCCTCCCCCGCCTCCCGAGTGGTCCGAATATCCGGTCATGCTTGTGCATCCTGACCACGTTGACGCCGTTCCCGACGAGACGGTTCCGATCAAGACCGATCAGGGCATTGTATTCAACAAAATTCCGGGTCGTCCCGAGAAGTTTCCGCCTCGTGCCGCAAACAACCCGACCGAAGAAAAAGCGCTTGAGCAGAACGGTTACAAGCGGGCTGGGGTTGCGGACCCCGACGCAGTTCGGACAGCCCACGCAGCACCTTTCGATCCGAGCGCAGTTACGCAGGAATTCCCGAAATGGGTCAACGGCACACTGATTGATCCGGGCGCTGCGTCTCGCAATGGCGTTCAAGAATATCCCAAATGGGTCGGCGACAAGATCGTGAATAGCGCCGCCGAGGAAGCAAAACTGTTAGGCCTCAAGCCCAAGGTCGTCGAGAAGTGCGTCATCTGCGGCGACGGAATCGGCGATGACGACCCTGCTGGTGAAGGCCCGATGGGTAAGTATCATCTGGCGCACATGGTTCCCTCCAAGGTCGAGAAACATTCCGGGGAAGTCTTCGTGTCCGAGGAAGTGAACGCAGCCTTGGAGAAACTAAGTCCAAGCCCTGTTCCCGATGCTGACGCGCCGTTCGGCCGCAAGAAAGACGGTACACCGAAGAAGCGTCCGGGACGCGGAGCCAAACAGGCTGAATAATGACCACGCCCACAGCGCTTTCCATCTTCACAGATGCTCTTAACCTCCTAGGCGTCTATGGCCCCGGGGAGCAGATTGACGGTGCCGATGGCGACACGGGGCTTTCGGTCCTGAACGACCTTTTGGACAATTGGTCTAACCTCACGCTTGCGTGCTTCTACATTCAACAGATTTCGTTCCCGCTCGTTCCGATGCAGAACCAATATACTATCGGCATAGGCGGCCAGATTAATGTTCAGAGGCCGTTAAAGCTCATCAGTGGCCCCGGCTGCGCTTACGTGATCGACACGAACGGAAATAAGTACGGCGTCAGCGTCGTTCCGCTCGACCAATGGAACATGATTGGAAACAATTCGAGCCTTGTCACATCCGACTTCCCCGATACGGTTTTCTACGATCCTCAATTTCCGCTCGGTATCGTCAATGTCTGCCCGTTCCCGACTATCGCCTATACGATGTTTCTGACGACCACGGCACAATTGGCAGAACTATCGACACTCTATTCGTCGCTTGAACTCCCCCCCGGATATAAGCGAGCCATCGTGACCAATCTCGCTGTGATGTTGAAGCCGTATTATTCGACGGCACAGATTGATCCGCTTGTGGTTGCTGAAGCTCTAAAGACGCTGGGCGATATCAAGCGCAAGAACATGCGTCCGAATGTGGCGGTGATGGAACCTGAGATTGTAAGTAGAGCACAAGTCCCGTACAACGTGTATACGGACAGAAGTTCGCGCAGCATCTAGCGGCATGGGGCGTATAACACATGCCTGAGAGTCCCATCTTCGGCGGCTTCTACCAAGCGCGAACGCTTAACGAAGCCAACCAGATTTGCATCAATTTGTTCCCCGAATTTGTCGAGACAAAAACGGGCCGCTCAATTGGTGCGCTCTACACAACTCCCGGCCTCACGCTCCAAGCCATAGTCGGTTCCGGCCCCGTTCGAGGAATTGGTGCGTTAGGCACTACGCTTTACGCGGTGAGCGGCAATCAGGTTTATTCCGTCACGACTTCATGGAATGTCACGTTGCTCGGCACGATAGGCACGAGCGGAGGCGCTGTCAGCATCATTCAAAACGGTTCGCAGCTTGTCATATTCGACGGGCAGAATGGTTACCTCGTTCCGGGAGGGTATCCGCTATCGGGCGGGACGCTTGGCGGTCCCATGCAGGAATATGCTGTGGGAGACACAGTACTGCTCCAAGCCACTAACGGTACTCAGAACGCAAGTGCCGAACTTACGGTTACCTCAGTCCCCACAGGCGCGCCGCTCTTGGGCGGAGCTATTGGCGGAACCAATACGAATTACAACATCGGAGACATCATAAATCTTGTCGCCGTTGGCGGCACGCAAATTCAGGCGGCACAAGTTGAAGTTACCGAAGTCGCTTCTGCCTCGTATCCGTTAACCGGAGGCGCGATAGCGGGCAGTTCGATGGCAAATTATGCCATCAACGATACGATCACGCTTCAAAACTCTGGCGGCACGCAATTCGAGGCCGCAGTCCTAACAGTTACATCTCTTGCTCAAGCCTATCCTCTCGCATCGGTCACAATCTCGCCGCCATTAGGGACGGGATATACAAATGGCGACACAATCACTCTGAACGCCAATTCGAGCGGCACGCAACTTTCCACTGCCGAGTTGACGGTGACAGGAACATCGAGCGGGGCTGTTACATCCGCGAGCGTGACTATTCCCGGAGCCTTTACGGTCAAGCCAACGGGCTTCTTCCAGTCCGCAACATCGGGAGGCGGAACAGGGTTCATTGTCGAGCATCCGGTTTACGGGCCACTTGGAACAAGTGGTGTGCCCAATGGAGTTTCGATCACGAGCGGAGGATTCTTCAATCCCACGCCCGCGCTTTTCACGCAGGCATCTACCTCGGGGTCTGGAACAGGCTTGGAGTTCATCAATCCAACCTTCGGAAGCGCAGGCGCTAATGGTGTTGTGACGGGAATTGAAGTCTCTTTGCCGGGCTCATTTTCCTCGAACCCGACAAGCTTCACACAGGCCTCCACATCTGGATCAGGCACGGGGTTTACTCTGACATCGCCGACGTTCGGCACGCCGGTTTCTTCAGGCGTCGTCGGCACCTACACTGTCACGCTAACAGGCGCTTTCAATCCCAAACCTTCCGATGGGGCGGATTTTACCGGCTCTATTCTCAATGGAATCCTGACTGCATCCGGTATTACGGGTACGATTGCAGCCGGACAATCGCTTATAGATTTCAATGGCACAATCCCAGCCACAGTGACGATTGTTTCAGGTTCGGGCTCGACGTGGACAACGAGCGATCTGACTTTGAACGTCAGCAGTACAACAATGACAACCGCACCGGCATTTACGCAGGCTTCGACTTCTGGAAGCGGAAGCGGTCTCGTACTTGCGCTGCCTACATTTGGGTCTCTCGTTCATCTTTATCCCCTGACTCTCCCCTTTTCTGGTCCTGTTTCCGCGTCATATCAGGATGGATTTGGGGTTGTGAACCAATCGGGGACCGATCAGTGGTGGCAATCCAATCTGTTCGACCTGTCCTATTGGGATGCGCTGAATTTTTCGAGTGCGGATGGACTACCTGATGATGTTGTCGCCATCGGAAATCTGCACAATCAATTTTTTCTCATCAAGCAGTACGATACGGAAGTCTGGGCGAATGCAGGACTGCCCGGTTTTACGTTTCAGAGAGAGTCTGGCGTCTTTTCCGAGACTGGGTGTGCGGCTCCATTTTCACTCGCGAAATGTGGCGAGTCTCTCATCTGGCTCGCTCAATTTGTCGAGGGTAATTGCACGGTCGTCATGGTCACAGGCTATGAGCCGATAAAGATTTCAACGTTCGCGATTGAGTACGCGATTTCGCAGTACGAGAAGGTGTCGGACGCCAGAGCGTATTCTGTCCTCATTGCCGGGCATTGCTTCTATGTCCTGATATTTCCCAATGCGAATGCAACTTGGGTCTACGATCTATCGACAAAACTCTGGCACTCGTGGGCCGGGTTCTTAAATGGCGCATTCAATCGCCACAACTCGAATTGCTTTTCATTCTTCAACGGTCAACCTATCGTGGGTGACTACCTCAACGGCAATTTGTACTTGCTCGATCAAAACGCACAAACGGACAATGGCGTGCGACGAAAATGGGTGCGGTCATGGCGGGCATTGCCAAAAGCTGTTTATGATCCGGTTCGGTTCTCCGCGCTTCAAATAGACATGCAGACTGGTATCGGCGTTCCTGACGGGACTAATCCGCAGGTGGTTTTGGATTGGTCCGACGATGGCGGTCATACGTGGTCTAACGAGCGGTTTCAGTCGGCGGGTAAGGTCGGGGAGACAGGTATTCGCGTGATGTTCCGGCGCCTGGGAACGACTTCGCGAACGGGAGGGCTAGATCGCATCTTCAGGCTTTCGAGTACCGATGTTTTCGCTGTGGGCATCATGGCGGCGAATATCACATGAGCAGTTCCGGCAATCAGGGTGTTCCGAACATCACACAGCCTCTCGTGAACTTGCCGAGTTTCACGATCACGAGGCCATGGTTTCTGTTTTTTCAAAGTCTCTGGACTAGGCTAGGCGCGTATCAGGGAAACCTCACTGTTCCTAGCGGGATGATTGGTGATTTTGCGGGTACTGTAGCGCCCTCTGGCTGGCTGGCATGTGATGGGTCAGCGGTAGCACGGGCGCAATATTCTGGGCTGTTTTCGGCTATCGGCACATCTTGGGGAACGGGCGACGGAAAAACGACGTTCAATCTTCCGAATTTGCAGAATGTGTTTTTGATGGGGGCGGGCACGAATAAGGTCGGGTCAAGCGGGGGCAAATCTGCGATTACCCTCACGACCGCCCAACTCCCCGCCCATACTCATGGCGTTACCGATCCGGGCCACTTTCATGCCTCGCTTGTTGCCGATTCAATTAATACGACGGGAACTGCGGTAGGGGCTACGCAAGCGGGCAACACGTCTCCCGCGACAACGGGGATAACGATACAGAACACCGGAAGCGGCGCGCCTATCACTATTCTGCCGCCTTATGCCACGGTGCTGAAGGTGATAAAAACATGAGTGGGCGATACCTGATAACCGGGTTGCCGAGATCGCGGACGGCATGGTTCGCGGTCGCGACAAGCGGCCCTGAGTCGGCCTGCTTTCACGAGCCCACACCCCATCTCGACAGCTTCGAGGCCTTGGCTGAATTCTGGCATTCGTCCGTAGGCATCTCGATGGGGATTTCCGATTCGTCGCTCGCGTTTCAGATTGAGCGCATCCTAGACGAACTTGGTCCCAGAACCCTGATAATCGAGCGTCCAAAGGCCGATGTAATCAGGTCGTTCGAGAATTACTGGCAGCAGTCAAGCCGCGAAAGCCGAGCGTATTACAGCCGATATTGCGACCTCGCGCTTGCATGGCTTGATTACGCCAAGCATCATGAGCTTTGCCGATCAGTACCTTATGATGCACTGGACGATTTTGAGACGGTTGTTGCCTGTCTCGAATGGCTGTTGCCCGACGAAGAATTTCCCGATATTCGGCAGTTGATGCGACTAAATATCCAAAGCCGACGTGATTACAACGCGGCATTGGCAAATGCCCCTCATAACGGCTGGCACCTGCCGGACGAACTCAAGGTCATATCTCGTGCGCCACTTCCTCAAAATCTGTGACGGCATAGACGTTTCAATGCTGCGTAATCAGTTGGACGTGCAGCCGGAGCTTTGGAACGTCCATAGCAGCCGAATGCAGAGGCCGGGAACGCCATTCAGGGGCACGGACGATATCTGGGTCCGGTACAACGATCTTGCCAAGGCGATGCCGGATTTCGTCGGATTCAATGATGAGCATGTTCCTGTCTGGTATCCCGCATGGAACGCGCTCCCAGCCTTACGTCCGATCATCTTTAATCTCATGGCTCGGGTTCAAGGCGAGATGCTTGGGGGTGTCCTGATTACTCGTGTTCCTGCGGGAAGTGAGATCAAGCCGCACGTCGATCATGGCTGGCACGTTGAGCAATACCGCAAATTCTATATTTCGATTGAAAGTGAGCCGGGAGCCGATTTTGTCTGTGAGCACGGTGGCGTGAAAGAAACGCTTAATCCAAAGCCCGGCTCGTGTTGGCTTTTCGACAATAGGAAGTTACATTGGGTCGTCAACCGAAGCGGCAAGGCAAGGGTGACTCTCATCGTATGCGTTCGTACTGAAATGTACGGCATGGAGAGTGTAAGATTCCTTGGGGATTCGCGGCTGCCGCAGCCGCTACAATCGGCGGAGCGTTGATTTCTGGGAGTGCGTCGGAAAGCGCGGCCAACACCGAGGCCAACGCTGCCAATAACGCATCCGCGCTTCAGCTTCAGATGTTCGAACAAACCGAACAGAACGAAGCGCCATTTCTGCAAGCGGGCACTGGTGCACTCCCATTTCTTCAAGCCGGTATTGGAACGGGTGGCGGAAATGTTACCGGCACTGGACCGCTCAACGCGCCTTTCACACTCGCGGATTTTAAGAACTCCCCCGGCTATGAATTCCAGATGAATCAGGGCGAGAACGCTATCCTGAATAGCGCATCTGCAACTGGCGGTGTGAAGTCGGGTAACACCCTTAAGGGCCTCACGAGTTACGGTGAGGGCGTCGCAAATCAGGACTATTGGAATGCCTACAACGCCTACGTCAACGCGCAAAATCAGAAGTTCGATCAGCTTCAGACTGTAGCAGGGTCAGGACAAAACGCAGCGGGCAATCTTGGAGCTTTGAGTAGCCAAGTCGGACAAAGCGTCGGCAACAATATCGTAGGCGCGGGAAATGCGAGTGCGGCAGGAACAATCGGGCTTGCGAATGCGGCTGGTTCGGGCCTGAACGGCTTGAGCAGCACGGCGATGCTGTATCAGATTTTGAACAACAACAGCGGTTTCAATCCTCAGTCTGGCGGAAATGGCTGGTATGGAGACGCCAGCTTTACAAACCCATAATGCCTACCGATCCGAGCATCATCCTTGACGCTGGCAACTTCACGACGCCGCCTCCCGGCGCGCAATCCATCATGTCCATGTGGGAATTTGCTCAGGCGGTGAAGGCTCAACAAAAACAGGAAGCCACGACGAACACGCTCAAGCAGATATTCACGAATCCTGCGAGCGTCGATCCCGTTACAGGAATGCCTACGAATAAAGCCGTGCAAGAGGTCATGGCGGTTGATCCCGAGTTGGGTCTGAAGGTCCGCGACCAAACGCTAGAGGCACAGGTTAAAGCTGCGGAGATTGCTCACTCGAAAACCGAAGTTGGCAAGAACAATTGGGATTTCATGACGCAGGTAGCAGGCATCGGGTACGATGCTTACGACGAAGCGAAGAAGGCAGGAAAATCTGAGCCCGACGCTGTATCGGCGGGTCAAGCGGCACGGAACGCGGCGGCGGAGAATAGTGGCGGCGTTGTGGGCGATGACATCATTGCAGGGATCACGGGAAGGCCGTTCGATCCTGCGGGAGCCAAGGCGCTGGCAAGCGCAAATAAAGAACGTGTCGAGGCGCAGAAAGCGCAAGCGGGCGAAGACGTTGCGTATGCCAATGCTGGTTTGACGCCCCCGAGTGCAGTAGGGGTGTCACAGGCGTCCTCCGATCCGTTCTCTGACTTTGCTGCAAAACTTATTCCGAGCGAAAACTCGACTGGGAATCCGAGCGCGAAGAATCCGAATTCAACTGCAACGGGAGACGGTCAATTTCTCAATCAAACATGGATTGATAATGTCAGGGTCACGCATCCCGAATGGAAAACGCTGACGGACAATCAGTTGCTCGCACTTCGTTCGGACCCTGAGCTGTCTAAGGAAGTCACGGTCGATTATGCCAAAAAGAACGCGACCACGCTGGCCGACGCGGGCGTTCCGGTCACGGGGGCCAATCTGGCAGCGGCTCATAAACTCGGGCCGGGCGATGCTGAGAAGGTCATTCAGGCCGATCCTTCCACACCATTGCCGCAAATTCTCTCGCCGAAAGTGATAGCAGCTAATCCGCAATTGGCAAATCAGACAGCCGGTCAATACATGGGAGGTCTTACATCACAGTTCGGGGCGTCTCCTATCAGTGCGGAGGGAGAGCCCGCAGAGGGGCGGGTGCCCATTACCGGCGGCAAGGGCTGGCAAGAGCGCATGGACTTGGATACGAACAAGCCCATACGGTACAACGTTAATAGAGGAATTGCGACCGATCTTTCGGGCAATCCTATTCCCACGCCGAAGAACATCGGAAATATCCCGACAGGCAACGCCCGATCTCCGGCGGCGTTTGCGGTGCAGAAATTCGCTCAAGAACATCCTGATGCGACTGCGGACGATATTGCGAATTTCGCTGCCGATTATCAGAGAAAGGTTGTAGGTGGAACAGCGGACGTGAAAGCCGAAGCGGCTGGGTTGACCAATCTCGGCAAGATGCGCGCGAGCGTCGAGCAGGCTGAAGGCAACGCAAATCGCGAGTCGGACCTCGTTTTGTCTCTGGCCGATAAAGGAACGGCCAAGGGCGGCCCGAGCATGTTGAACCGCTGGCAACAATCAATTCGGACGGGCGTTTTCAACGATCCAAACGTTACTGCATTTCAGACTGCTGTGGAAAGCTTCAAAAACGAATACGTCAAAGTTCTCTCTACCACCGGCGGCATGAGCGGTGGCATGTCTTCGGATGCTGCGCGGCGCGAGGCGGACGCTTATATCAATCCAAATCTCACCGAAGATCAATTGAAGGCGAATATCGCGGTGATGAAGCAATCCATGAAAAACCGCACAGCCGCGATCAATAAGGCGTACGAAGATCAGAAGGGCCGCGTGTCGGATGCGACTAAGGGAACTGATGGGGCGGCTGACGCTGCACCCAAAGTTCTCCACTACGACGCCAAAGGCAATCTGGTGAGCCAATGACCATCACCGCAGTTTCCGCCGATGGCGTACAGCACCAATTCCCCGATGGAACCGATACGTCAGTCATCAGCAAAGTGATGAAGGATTACGCGGTTAAGCAGCAAAAGCCGTCTCGCATCGCCAAACTCGGCACGCAAGCGCAGCCAAAGCAGTCCGGCATTCTGGACCGTCTAAAAGCCGCCGTTTTCGTTCCCAAAGATCAGCGCTATCAGTCACCCGATATTGACCCTATCGCCAATCCATTCGGAGCAATCAAAAACGCAGCGGAGGGAGTGGTCGAGGAAACAGCTAAGGACTTCAAAGCTGGCGCGTCTGCGTTCGCTTCGGATATTAGCCCCGCACCCCCGAAGAATATTTCCGAGGCCATTGCTGCCGCTGGCGAAGCGGCTGGAAACATGAATCCCGGTACGAACAAGCCTCTTATGGACTTGGCGAGCATGGCCCTGTCACCTCTGACAGGGGCAGCAACGGCGCTCATTGGTCGGCCGGTTGAAGAGGCAACCGGACTCAAGCGCGAAATAACGGGTAATGCTATTTCTGCGCTTGTTCCACTAGGGGGCGAAGCGAAAGCGGGGAAGGTCGCAAAGGGGGTAGGGGATACCGCAAAAATTCTCGAAGGTACGGAAGATGCGGAGTACGCCGCCAAGGTGAAGCGCCTGAAAGATGAAGGCGTTGAACCGACCGCTGGCCAACAGCGGGGCGGTGCGATACGACGTTTTGAGGAAGGACATAAGAGCGACCCGCTTGTAGGTCAGGCGATACGAGACACGGAAGCCCACGCGCTCCGCACATTTAACAGAGCGATCTATAATCGCGTGCTAAAACCAATCGGTATCACTCTGAATAAAGGAGTGCCCATCGGTCGCAAGACGGTCAAAATTGTCGGCGATATGGTTTCAAAGGCATACAATCAAATTAAGCCGGACCTTAATATGGACCCAGATGATATTTTGATCGGACGGCTATCGGAAATTCGCACTCAGGCCGCAGAGCATGGCGAACCTCACGAGAAGATGCTTGAGGCGATTCTCAACAATCGCCTTCTCACACCTTTGGGTCGGACAGGAAAACTGACAGGGGAGGAATTCAAGACAGTCGAAAGCGATCTTTCTAGTAAGGCTCGCGAACTCAAATCATCCTCCGATGTCAAGGACCGTGGTATAGGAGACGCACTCGATCAAGTCATTGACGAGTTGCGCGAGAATTTGCAGCGGACTAGTGCTCCGGGAGTGCGCGCGAAACTTAAAGCAATAAATGAGTCTTGGTCTCTGCTTACGCGGCTCGAAGACGCCGCCGCACGGCGGCTAAAATCTGGCGGCGTGGTGCAGCCAACTGATTTGCTCGGCGCTGTTCGTAAGTCGGATAATACGGTTCGCCACAGAGGCTTTGCTCGCGGAGACGCCATTATGCAGCAACTCGGCGAAGATGCGCTCGAAGTTTTGGGGGACCATATGCCAGACAGTGGCACGGCTGAAAGGTTAAACCTAACCGGGTCCGGGTTAACGACCTTGGCGGCGCGGCAGGTAACTAATCCTGTTGCGAACCTTGCGCTCAACGCGCTGCGTCACTACGAGCCGAGGGCGCCCGGCAGTAAAAACTTCCTCTTGCGGTCTATTGAAGCGTCTCGCCGCGCGCCTGTACTCTCGCTTGGCAATTTCACACGCCCACCCGATCAGTCTCAAGGCCAGTAACAGTGAGACGAACAGAACAAAAGACGCGATACGCGCTACGGCGTGGTCAAAGGTCATAGAGGCAGGACATGCGCGTTCTTGCCATTGATGTCGAGAATCATTTCCTCGATTTTGTGTTGCGTTGCACGGAAGCGGGGCATGACGTTCGCTGGTTCCAAGATTCTCGCACTTCCAAAGACGGTAACGGGTTTCATGGCTTTAAAAAAGTAGACGACTGGCGGTCATCTATGGGGTGGGCACGTGACGGCCTCGTGATTACATCGGGCAATTGCAAATATATGCGGGAGTTAGATCGTTTCCGCGAACTTGGCTTCAAAATATTCGGGCCGACATATCGAAGCGCACAGCTTGAGATCGAGCGCGGTATTGGTATGGAAGCGATGAAGGAAGCGGGCATTGCAGTTCCGCCTTACGAGATGTTTGACAGTCTCGAAGCGGCATCCAAGTTCGCACGCAAATCCGATAAGTGCTTTGTCTTCAAGCCGCTTGGTCACGAGGACGACAAGTCCCTCACTTTCGTATCGTGCGATCCTGCTGAAATGGTCGGGTGGATTGAGCGCCAGATTAAGCGTGGCATGAAACTCAAGGGGCCGTGTATGCTCCAAGAGAAAATCGACATGCTCGCAGAAATCGGGATTGCAGGCTGGTTCGGGCCGCAGGGATTTCTGTCAGACAAATACGAAATCAGCTTCGAGCACAAGAAGCTGATGAACGGCGAAATCGGATGTGCGACCGGCGAAATGGGTACGGCCACGGCTTACGTTAAGTCGGACCCGCTAGTAGACCAATTTCTCAAGCCGATGGAAAACTACTTGCTCAAGTCCGGCCACACGGGAGACTTCGCTGTCGGTTGTGGGGTGGATAAGCAAGGGAAAGTGTGGCCCTTCGAGTTTACCGCGCGTCTGGGCTGGCCCGACTTCTTCATTCGCATGGCGATGCAATCAAGCCGCGATCCGGCGCAGTGGATGCGCGATTTACTCGACGGCGACGATACGCTCAAGGTCAAATACGACGCGGCTATAGGCGTTGTGATGGCTCAACCGAAATTTCCCTATGCGATTTCCAAGCCGGAAGATGTTGAGGGTAATCCGATTACAGGGCTTGAAGACGATGACGACGCCATGCATCCAATCGGCGTCATGATCTGCAAGGGGCCTAAGATGGAAGACGGGAAGGTAATCGAAGGCCCGATTACACAAACGACTGGCGAATATGTTTTGTGTGTGACAGGGACGGGGAAAACCGTTTCAGACGCTCGCGAGCGCGTGTATAAGAGCGTGAACGAGGTTAAATTCCCAAATTCCATGTTTCGCACAGATGTTGGAGAGAAAGTGATTACTGCCCTTCCAAAGCTCCATGAATTCGGCCTTGCGCTAGAGATGAAGCCGTGAGTTCAAACAAATTGGCCCATTTCATTTCGACCGCGCCTCTTCCATCCAGGGCGGCGGTTGTTAGCCTGCTCTTTTCTCGTAGCCCATTTGCAGTTCTGGGGTTCGTAGTCGCCGTCATTATTAATGCGTTCGATAGTCATATCCTCGGTCGGCGGTTCTCCCATGTCAGAGAGAAAATTCTCGAAGACTGTCCAACGCTCGCAAACTTTGATGCCGCGCCCTCCATAGTTGCAAAAATGCGGAATATTGCTATTGCGGCATCTGTTGAGCATACCTTTCCAGATGCGATAAATGCGGGTGCCTGTCTTTCCGTGGGTTCTGTGAGCGTCTCCCGTCCCTTCCGCACCAAAACAACCACAGGACTTCGAATCTCCGTTTCCGAGACTGCTAATGTGAACAAGTCCCGTGTTGCCGCAATCACATTGGCAGAGCCATCTAATATGTTTCTTGAGGTTTTGCGCTCTCTCTACGAGGGTCCATCGACCGAAACGAGCGCCGACCGCGTAAATATTCTTGGCTGTATGGGGGCGACAGGATGACCGCAACGACGCTTTCGCCTGTCCCTCGGCAGTTGTTTTTGAACCCATTGACAGGCTCCCCCTATGTGGGAGGGTTAGTTTACACCTATGCCGCTGGAACCGTAAGCCAACTTGCCACCTACACTGATTCGACCGGCACTGTTGCCAACGTTAACCCGATTATTTTAGATAGTCTAGGCGAGGCCGACATATGGCTGCCCTCAGGCGTGGCCTACAAATTCGTATTCACCAATCCGACCGATACAAACCCACCCACAAGTCCGATTTGGACACGGGATAATATTTCCGTCTCTTCCGGCGGTTCGGGTAATCCGAACGTGCTTTCGTTGGCCGATTTTGGGCCTCTCGTCTACGACGGCGTGACGGACAACAACACGACCATAACCGCCGGTATTAATGCCGCGATTGCGGTGTCAGGCGGCTGTCAACTCTATATCCCCGGAGGCCCCGGCGCGCTCGCAACTTCGGGGCGCTACAATCTTCAAGACCATTCCGGCATTACGCTTGTTGGGGCGGGGTCACGTTCGGGCGGCGACGGCTCGACGTGGATCAAAGCCATTGGGACAAATACAGCGCCGCTTTTCCTGCTTGGCATGAACACGGCCGGGGTTGAGATTTCCGGCACGTCTTGCAGCGGAATGCGGATCGACGCGAATGGCATCTGTGAGTATGCCTATCAACTTGTGAATCTATACGGCGCTACGCACAACGATCTTTGGATAACGAATGCGTTGATTTCCGCGCTCGACATGCGGAACACGAACAATGTGAGTCCGCCCGCCAACAACATCTTCAACAATCTTGATCTGGACGTATCGTATGGGTCATTCGCAAATTCTGCCAGTTATACCGGCACAGTAACTACAACTTCATACTGCCTGACGATGAACGACAACGATCTTGGGATCGTGTGGGACAATTCGTGCGCGCAAAACATATTCAACAATCTGCGGTGTAACTATCTGAACGGCGACGCAATCAGGCTCGGCTATACGAACAGCAATGTATTCATGGCGGCCAACAATGATCGAGAGGGACATACTCATTTTGGAAGATTTTTAGTTCTTCAGGACACCGAAATCAGTGCCAAGCAACATGGCAACAACGCGGCGGCCTTCAATTACTTTTACAGCTTCTCGGCAGGAGCTGGGGGCACGTACGTTCTAGCACGCTATGTCAACAATGCGCTTTATCCGTACTCTGAAACTCCATTTGGTAATGTGCTTGAGCTTCTTGGAAGCGCGGCCAATAGTTCGAGTGGGCCGTTTATCGTAACGGATTCCAATTCTGTGAGTTCGCCGACCATGGCGACGGTCTTCACCGGCCCAATGCCACTTGTTTATCGGTGGGCCAACGGAAGCCATTACGGATTTTCTGCCATCTCTCCGGTTTCGGTTTCGGGAAACTGGTTCAATCCCGCGCCGGGGTTAAGCTTAGCGACCTCTGCGACGATTGCTCTGCTCAACCAAATGCAGACGAGCACAAGCCAGACTTATCCGGCGCACACGTTCTACAAAGTTCAGGACTCTCAGGATCAACTTCAGCTTCTCGACTATGTTGGAAATATTTCCAGCATATATACACGCCTTGAAGACGGCAGCTTGAATGTCGTTCCATCTCAAGGCGTGCCGACAATTGTTCGTGTCTTAGGCACAGCGCCGGGTATTGACGGCAACGTTGAACTCACAACGGACGCTATTCCCGGTCAGCTTACTCAGGGCCAACTTGTCTATGTCTTCGGAGTTGGCGGCACAACAGAAGCAAACAGTGCCACTGCGGTCAATACACAGAACAACCCCACGAATGGAGCGGCCGGGTATCAATCCGTCAATCTCTCCATTTCAACGACGCAATTCACACTCTCAAATACGCCATATGCAAATGCATGGACTTATGGCGGTTTTGTCATCACAGGGAATCCGATTGTTCTCCCAGTTACTGCTGTAAGTTCGGGCGGCTCAGGTAGATGTCGATTGACTGTGCCATCGACTGCCTTCTTGAAAGCAGGCAATGCCGCTGCGGGTGGGACGGTCGTCACAGTTAGTGGTGTAGGAGGCACCTCGCCATATTCCGCAGACGTTTTCGAAGCGACAATCACGAGCGTTGTAAACTCGACGCAATTCGATGTGGGTGGGACCACCTACAACAGTGGAGCCGGGTATAGATCAACAGGCTACGTTGTCGTTTCCAGTATCGTCTCGCCCGATTTGTTTCTCGCTCCTACGGCGACTATCGGGGCAGCTAACTTCGGAACGTGCGTGGGTCCATATAGCGGCGCGACGCCATCGAACAACGGCAGTGGCTTAATCCGCATTACAATGAGTACGCCTTCGCAGGTTAATGGGCTTGCGAACGGCGATTACGTGACGCTCTCGGGATTCAATGGAGTTCCGAACGCAACAGGTTATTGGCCGATTGCGAATGTGAATACTGGAAGCGGATATTTCGATCTTGTCGGTTCCATCTGGGCAGGAACATATACGAGCGGCGGAACAGTATCATGGGTGCAACCGCTCACTGCTACGGCAGAATCGGAAACATTAGTTCCTCCAATCAATGCGGCTATGTCGAATGCGGGTGCGAGCGCAACGGCGACCTTCACAGCGGACGTTGTTACGGTCGGGACAGCGCTTAACGGTACGTTCTACAGTCTCCCGTCCTATTCGGAAGCGATTAATCTTGCGACGACGGGTGCGGGCGGAATGGACACGGGGTCAGCGCCATCGCTGGGTTTCGTTTCGCTATATGCGATTTACAACCCGACGACGCAAACTGCGTCTATCCTCGCATGTAATTCATCAACATCGACAAGCACGATTTATGCTGGCGCAAACCTTCCTGCCGGGTACACGGCATCATTCCTGCTGGGAACTTGGCCCACGAACGTAGCCTCCCAGTTTGTTGTAGGGTATCAGCGAGGGAAGTCCTTCACGATGGCACCTGTGGTGGTGCTGAGCGGGGGAGTCCAGACATCGCTTACGAGCGTATCGCTATCCAGCGCTGTTCCTCCGAATGCAATCGCGGTGTATGGGAATGTTTCAGGAGCCACGAGCGATCCGCTCTATGGGTATCTCGCGTCTGATACAGCGCCAGCAAACGAGCTTCCATTCTTTGTAGAGGGATCGTCTGCGGTGGTGATCGTTCAGCCATTCCCAAAGCTTATTCTTGCAACGCCACAGACGATGTATTACAGGGCTCCCGCTGGGAGCGGGGCACCACTGACGGCAAGCATTTCAGGGTATGATATTCCTTAGCCCTTGTTCCTGTGTCAACAATCGGGCATGATGATGGGAGCGGTATATGGCTACGTCTAACCAGCGTAGTCGCCGATAGCTCAGTCTGGTAGAGCGCGGGGATGCAAGCCGTGGTGGCCCAAGACCCCGGGCAGCGCGGGTTCAAATCCCGCTCGGCATACCGCAACTTATTTCCCCCGCGTCCTGATCCCACGCGGATAACCCTTGCAAGGAGAAATACGAATGTCTTGGATTCTCACGGCGCTTGGCGCACTCATCACGCCTCTGGAAAATTACGCGGAACAGAAACTGGCCTCGATTGGCGCTGCGTTCGGCGCTGGTTTCATGGTCATTGCGAATGGATTCCTTCCCGACCAGAGGGCCATCTTCTCGCAATGCCTCGCATATTGGCAAGCAAAATATGCTGCGGCGGTAGCGGCGGGATCGTCCACGCTTGACGCTATCGGTGTTGCCTCCACAGCCACGCTGAATGAATTCGTGAGCGACGAAACGGCGGAAGGGGCGAAAGAGATTCGGGCCATTATCACCCTTCTGGAATCGTCCGTGACGAATTCCCTGACGCCATCGACCACAGCGGCTTCCTAAGCCACTTTCCATCGCCGGGACACCCAGCCCCCATACCCGGCTTAACTTGGCGGCGGCTCGAAAGGGTCGCCGTTTTCTTTGGCCTCAGTGCCCTTCCCGTCATCCTACAGTCGCCTCATACGAGGCGTTCATAGGTCTTCACCTTCTGAGTCTCGCGCGCTCCTACGCGGGCTTTGGAGTGGCCCGCTTGTCGCGCTTGTTTTTGAGAGAAAGTGGGCTTAGAAATGGAGAAGGGCCGGAATCGCCACCAGCGACCGGCCCTTCCGAATGATTTGCCGTGCCGGGCGCTCATTCGTCCAAGGCTTTGATATAGCCACAGGACGTGTTTCGCGCAAGCCCTAGTAGATCAGCCGGTCCGATATCGCTGCCCACGGCTGCCGGTCCCCGCTAACCAAGACCGGAAAAGAGCGCGGTAGTACCCCCGTACCGTCCGACAGTTTCGCAGGTGAACTAGGAATAACCCGGGCCTATACAAAGCCAGCACACAGAGAATCCCGGTATCGGCGGGAGTAGCGACCGATGGCAGCGAGCGGCACTCGAAAAAATGTAGTCCGGCTTATACGTTCTAAAGCCTGTCCCAAGATACCGCCGCCTGCGTCTCTGGCAGGCAGGGTAGCGGGGTGAGGGCTATTGTCTAATCCCATCTCCCCCTATGAAATCCCCATTTCCCGCGCTACATTCTCCCAAGCTTCGAAGGGGCAAATCATGTGGTCAATTCTCCAAGCTCTAGGCGGTAACAGCATGATCGCCGCTCAAATCGCCAAAGGGGCCAGATGGCTCGGAACGGTCGCAGGAACATTCGTTGCCACTTGGATGCTGGCTCACGGGGCAAAAGCAGCCGATGCAGCGGCCATGTCGGCGGCAATTGGTGGCGTCATCGTGGCCCTCGGAAGTTACGGATGGTCAGTTGCCGACGCTTATCTTGTCAAAGGCAAAATCACCGCTGCCACGGCCACAGGGGCTTCTACAGTAGCAGAAAATCCGCAGGCTATTCCACAGATAGCCGCCGCGTCAGGCTCGCCCAAGGCGCTGGCTTCGCTCGTGGCACAACTTCAAGCCGGTAAGGCGTGATGGTCGGGCAAGTCATTTGGGCACGCGATGATCGCACAGGTAAGCGTATCGGCTTCTGGCGCTGCATCTTACAGGATCACAACGGCAAGAAATGGGAATGGCACGATGCGTAGCGCGCGGGGCGCAGTTTTTGTGATATCGTGCGCCGCGCTCGCTGGCTGCACTTCCGCACCCCCTCCCATCAATTGCCCTCCGCTGGTCAATTATTCCGCCCTCGATCAGCAAGTCCTGCTCAACGAACTTTCCCAAGACCCTCGTGAGACGCAAGTGTGGATAGAGGACTACGAAGCCCTGCGCCAAGCGTGCAAGGGCCCACAGTGACATGCTCTGGAAACTCATCGCCGTACTGGCATGGCTCTTTATCGCAGGCGCGTTTATCGCGCTCGTGAAATGGCGGCTTAAGGAGTGAATGACCGAAGCACCCTAACACATGCTATAGGTTGTATTCGCAAGAAAATTTCGGCAGTGTGACGGCGTAACAATCGGACTCTGGGGCATGGTCTCTGTGTCGATATTCAATCTCGGACGTTCCAATGGAAACGATGAACAAGAGATGGATTTGGGAACGCCCGATCAGGCTGAGGCGCAGGACTTAAATCGGCACGTCGAGAGATGCGCCATGCGCTACCGCATGTTCACTGGCAAACTCGGGCGGCAAAGTAAGGATATAGCGCAGGTTAAGATTTTGCTGTATCTTCTCGGGGCGTTCATTTTGGCAACCAGCCATCCGGCGCAAGAGCTATTTCAGTTTCTAGGAAGTCTGAAGTGACGGACGACGAAGTTGAGGGGATGGCTGCTCGCACGAACGGGTCGGGGCAGTCGGTTAATGTTTCCGTTTCGGGCCTCGAAGGCATCAAATACTTTGCCATCGTCCTAGCCATATTCTTCCTCGCAATGATGCTCTGTATATGGCTCGCGGCTCGCGCCGACGATAGAGCCGATGACGCTTACGAAGCGGCAGCAAGGGCACAGAGGCAAGCGGACCTCGCAAACTGGACGATGAACAATCTCGAAGGCTTGATCGTCCAGCATGGCATTCAAATTCCCGCAACATTCATGCCTCATAATCTAACGATTCAACCGAAGGAGCATCGTAAATGAGCGGCGGTGGACAACAGCAAGGCGGCGGCGGCGGGATCATTCTCGGAGACGAACAGGCTCCCGACAACTGGCCCATCGTCATGACGGATACACACTCTGGAAAGGCGCTATCGCTTCCAAGAGCCGATTTGAAAACACTTCTCGATTCCGCACCTCCAAGCCCTGAAAAGGATATCGTGGAGATGTGGTTTACGAGATTGCCGACTTCCTAAGCTAATGTCTCGCTTACCACGAGCGCGCGGCGTCATCCTTCTAGACGATGGCCCCAACGGAGGTAATCCCCGGACTAAAATCACGCGCGAGGAATTTGCGGAAATGGTCGCCTCGTTAAATCCCGGGCCGTTGAAAGACAAAATGGAACTCTGGCTTTCCAAACTGACGGACTAACATCGTGTGGAGCTGGAACGCATGGACTCTGAAGGAATACGTAGACCGCCGCTTCTCCGATCAACACGATGCGGTCCAAGCAGCATTAGCAGCGGCTGAAAAACGTCTTGACGGGATGAATGAATTCCGAGCAACGCTAGCCGATCAAGGCGCTACTTTCGCCCGCACTGTAGAAGTCAACCTGCAAATCAAAAATCTCGAAAGTCGTCTTGAAGCCATGACGACTCAGGTAGGCGAGAATCGTGCGCGAGGTTCCGGTATCCGTGAAATGGGAGGATGGATATTCAGCGCGGTCGTGTTGATCGTATCTGTGGCGACATTCTTTTTGCGGCACTGACGACAAAGAAAAGCCCCGCCAGTTTCCCAGCGGGGCAGTTTCTCAGTTCACCTTGCGCTCGTAATACGTCATCTGGCGGCGCAGCTTCTTAATGGCTGTTTCCGCCCGCTTTCGTTTCGCTTCCCATTTGGCGAGGCGAAGCGCTACGGCGGCTTTCCGTTCCCCGATGATGTTGCGTTCCGGCTTGGCCTTCGGGGCTTTGGGAGCCTCGTTAAGCCATCCTCGGGCGAGAACCTGTTCGATCAGGTCTCGCTCGACCGCTCCATGCATTGGGCCATGCGGTTTCTCTTTCGGGTACTGCTTAGCATGGAAATCATGCGAGAGGTCATGGATGAAAGCGTGCCAGCCACTATCAGGTGCGAGCCGATTCCAGTAAGTCCGCCGTCTGCGACCGCGCACGATCCTCAGCTTATGGCCTCTCCATGGCTTTCCGAAGCGATGATGATATAGCGCCCTAAATGCTCTCCGGGCCACGTTATCCGTCATCGGCGGAAGCTCTTTGGGCCAAACCGAGTTAACCGCCACGTTGTACCGATTGCGATTGACAGGCTCGCCCACGGGGACGATATTCGTCTCCATCTTCATTCTCCTATTCGTTTGTCAAAGAGCGCCCGGCCGTTTCAGCGGTCGGGCCATCAGTCGGACTTCCAGCTGACAGGGCTAGTATAGCAAACCGGGTTTTCCGATTTCCGAGTTTATAGCCTATAAACGTCTCAAAGCCCAATAAAACACTGGCATTTATCGTGGTGCGCGCTCGACTTGACACAGGAATTATAAAGGTTTCAGAGGCGACAAAAGCGGAACGCTCGCTTTCAATGTCAGCATTTTGCTTGGCGAAAATAAATTTTCCGAGACACTGACCAATTCCGAACATACTATCGTCACGCTCATACGTTAGAACCGAAACCGATGTTCCACTTCCACCAATAATAGAATGGAGGCATGGGCTTCGCTCTTCAGATGTTGACGGTAACGGCCCGCACGGACCATTTGTGCTTGCTGCTGCCGCACATTCGAAAAATCGCAGCCTCTTCCAACGCCTCTCGTTTCAAAGGCCGGATGAGATACACTTTATCGTCGCGGAATACCGCGTACATTCGTTTGCTCACGAAAAACTCCTCAGCTATGCCCACATGAAGCACAGCGGCGCTTCTCGGGGTTCAGGTTCAATTCGACAATACGTTCGCTCATGCGGTCACGCGGCATGTCCGCATTTTCCTGCACAATGCAATCGCACTTCGAACATTCGTATTCGATGAATGGGCCGCGCACTTTGCTGGACATCTCAGAACTCCCTTGCTGCTAGTGACTGGCGCGCAATTCGTCGCGCACCTGCATCCACAATTTTCCGAGCATGTTCTTGCCGTCGCGGTTCGGGCCCCAGCCCCAGAAATCGTCGCGCCAACTATTTTCGACAAGTTCGCGGTCGCCGGTTGCTAGCAATTTTCGATAGACGTACTCGTGCTGACTCACCTTGGCGCGGATCAGCGCCCCCATGATCCCGACCTTCACGTCCTCCCAATCGCTGCGCCGTTCACTCCGTTCTGCGTCTCGTCCAATTTTGAACGCTTCGTGAGCAGACGGAGCGATGAGGATACGACCGCGGATTTGATATGCGCGCCCGTTGTCTGGGTTGCGACGGAATTTTTCCCAATGATAGGCGTGCTCAGTCGTGGCAAATACGTTCCCATTCCAGCGAAGGTTGAACGCACTGAAGTTCGACAGGACGTAGAAATCCTGTTCATAGAAGAACACTTGCGCTTCAGTGTCGAGCCCGTGCGTTTCCATTTTCGCTCCCTTGTTCCTAAACGATTGTGCCGCCGTAGGATCGCAGATGATGAATCTGCAACCCCATGAATGTCACGCGCCAGCCAAAATATTTGTCGTACTGGAAACCGAAGGCGCGCGCGACAAACGAGATCGACAGTTTTGCAGAGTAACCGCCGTAGCCGTCGCCGACGACACCCCGCGTCCACAAAAGACGAAACAGCCGCAACTTGTGCTGGGTGTTGTCGTAACGAAAAACAGGCTTGAGTTTCACGCTTTTGCTCCTTATCTGCGCATGACGGTTACGTCCGTCAGGCCATCTTCAAGCTCGATTGCTTTCGCGTCATATCCATTGGTCTCAGCCATTTCCGAAACGAAAGCGACACCATCCGGCGAGATTGAGTGTTTGAATTCTGTGCGGCCGTCTCGCATTGCTTGGAAAAACAAGCCAGCGACAAACCCCATCTGGAAATCTTCGCTCTGATCTTCGGTCTTTGGATACTTCATAGCCGCTTCTCAGCTATCGTCATCGTCGCAGAGACAATCCACGACTTTGGTTTTGACGCCACGCTTCTTCGCGACCCTCTCAGCCGCTTCAAACAACCCAACGCCGGGCACCTCGACTTCCTTCATGTAGTCATCGAATGAAGTGTCGTTGAGTGAAAACGTGATGTTTGCTTTGCCTCTACGGTCACGGGTGATCTTCACGCCAAAACTCCTCTTATCTCAAGACGATTGGATCATAAAGAGTGTCAGCATGGTCGGGGCACGCATAATAGGATTGGCCGTCCATGTGCCCGATCACCCAACCTGCTTCGCCAGCTTCTTTGTGCAGGCGGTCGTAACCTTGTCCGCGCCGACCGATTGCGCGCTCACCCTTCGCGAGCGTGATGTCGAACGACTTGCAAGGGTGCGCGCTGTCGCCAGCGGGCCAGCATGTAAATCCTATGCGTTTCGCTTCCGGCATGGCGGCTCCTCAGCTAGCGTCGTGGAATACAGAAGTGGCGCAACCTTCACCGTGGACCCCGGCGGCGCACGCCGTCTTCTCGAAGCATTCCGGGCACCAAACAATATCGCCCTTCGCTTCATCACACATGATGTGATGCTGCGAGCAATCCTTCTCGCAGTCCACACACTTTTCTTTGCCGCGTTCCATGACCTTGCTCCTCAGAAAAATGTTTTAGTCCACACAACGAATTCGTAAAGCATTTTGCAGTCGTATTCGAGCAGCGCGAGGGTTCCACACGCGAGGAGCAACAAATTGAGTCGCTCAATGTTCTTATCACTCACGATCAAACTCCCTATCTGTCCAACGCGTTTCTCGCCAGAGTCTGAAGTGCTTCATACATCGCTTTCCAATCGCCCGCGATAGCAAGCGTGCTGGCATTTGGAAACGAGCCGCCCTCGATAGCTTCCAAAGCAACCCGAAGCCGCTTGTTTTCGCTGTTGCTGACGCCCAATTCTTTCTCGAGGTCCAAGTCTATCTCCACTCAAAATATTTCTACGCTTCCGTGCTGCGGACAGCCCCATCGGCGGTCACCGCGATCAGCGTGCCAGACGCAGCAGCAGCCACCCTCTCGTGGCGCGGTCGGTGGCAGGACCGCTCGACCTTGCGCATCAATCGGCACAACCTTGTACGTCCCACGCCCGCGCGCATTCCATTCGCCCCATCGCTGCGCCGCCGCCTCAGAGGGGAACGTTTGATCTAGAAGCACCTTGGCTGACATAAGACCGAACATGACCGCTCCCTTGCTGTTACACGCACATGCCGTCTGGCGGATGGCGATGACCACACTGCGGACAGCCCGTGCGCACATGCTCGATAGCCTTGTCAGGCGATTGCGTTCGCCAGTCGGGCCAAGAGCGAAGTTCGTTGCGCGCCAGCTTATCGACAAGAGCTTCAACAATTTCCTCCGGCTCGTGTCCGTCGCGCCAAGCGCCATCCAACGCAAGCAGGATCACGTCAACCCATTCTTCAAGACGCTGCCCAACGCGCTCCGCTTCGATCTCGGCAAGCTCTTTAGTGATGTGGTCGCGAACGCCTTTGCCACGGTCGCCGGGGCCGAAGGTCTTCAGCGAAAATTCACGTTGCCGCTTCAGATGTGCGATTAGGTCGTACACGATTTGCTCCCTTTATCCTAAGCCGTCGCGGCTTCAACTTCTGGATCGTCATTCGCTTCTGCGTCGCTCGCGCGCTCCATGATCGAGGCAATCGGCGAATTGCGGCTGCACGCACAATCATCGCAAACAAGAACCTCTGGCGCTTCAGGGAGCACCTTCGCCAGATCGGCGTCAGGTCCAATCACGTTCGCGAGCAGAGCGTGGCCGCCCATCATCATTTCGAGACCGGCCGCGCGCTGCACTTCGCGCACATCGACAACACATCGTTCGATCTTGACGCGATAGAACGTGATCGCCGCATCGTGCATCATGCCGAGACCGCAAAAGATGCAGGGCCGCAGATCGCGGTGCTTCAGGCCTTTCAGCTTGTGAATATCGAAGTCGTCCGACATCCGTTCCTCCTCACTTAATTGGATAAGCACGATTCTTGAAATGCGAAATGGCATCAGCCTTCGCAGTAGGTAGGTCCATCATGATGTGCGAAGTATTTTTCCCGTCACCATACCAGAACCACAGCTCGCACCCATCGATCATGTGAGATTGGGCCGTCGCTAGCTGTTTGCCGTTGAGCCATAGTTCGTGTGTTTTCGCACCACGAAAACGACCTGTAGATTTACCTTTGCGCCAGCGCATTGGCATCTCAGAACTCCTTAGCCTTTAGGCGCGTTGGTTCGAAAGTGTTCCACGCGCGATTTTAGATAGTTGTAAGGCTCGGACCAATCCTTGCCTTCGTAGTCGCCTTGACGACCGAGTTCCTCCATCGCCTGCTCGTAGCCACGCACGACGCAAGTGTGCGTCATCTTCAGATGCGCAATCGTCTCGTTCAAATGCGCGATCAATTGTGCTTCCGTTTGCATGGTTGCTCCCCCGCCGCTAGTTGGCTTTAGCGCATTGGTCGCAACCAGCTTCGCCCACGACCCCGCATCACGACCGTCCATGGCTGCATCGCTTTGAAGTGCGATTGTCCGCAGAGCGGATTCGTATCGCTTAAAAGTCTCGATATCGAATGCTTCTGCCACTGCCGCGCGCACCTTGTCTGCGCTTTTCAGTGGCGCAAGGCGACGGCTTATAATATTGATTGCACGATCAAGCATGGTCGCTCCTAGTCTTCTCCGCTCGCTGCTAGAACCGCCACAGCAACAGCCCTCCAAGCCTCTTTCTCCCGCTCGATCGAATTATCCCAGGTTTCGTCCGAAGCCGTTGGGCTGAGAAGATTATGCACGTAAGCCATACAGGCGGCTTTGGCGAGGTGTTCTATGCGCGGGTTCATGGGCGCTCCTCTTCTATGTTTCAGTAGTTTCCGAAGCCAGCGCGGGAATACTTTCCGCTGCCCGCTGCTTCGTGAACATGAAGGCGCGATAGCTTAACTTATGCGCGTCGGCCCACGCCTTGATCGTGGCGGCCATGGCTTTTTCAAGGTCGCGCTTTTGTTCTGGCTTCGCGTCGGAGAATACCGCGCCGTCGTCTGGATCGGTCAGTTCTTCATTGCGATCTGCTAGAAAATCGAAAATGCGCTCGGCAGAAATTGAAAGGTCGTAGTCGCCCTGTTCGGCTTCCATGACCATAAAACCTTCATCGTCATATTCGCCGCGTCCCTCAGAGATTGCCTCTTCGCGTGTTTCACAAGGTCCGTTCCAGCGCTCTTCGTCTTGGCTGTACCACCACTGCATGACTTTTGCTCCTTACTTTGTTACCCAATAGGTGCAGCCGACACGAACTTGCGCCGTGTCGCCTCTGCACACGCATCCAAAGGGGCGAGTGCAG
>Ga0209525_1000025_pt1 | contig 58075 bp, 45 predicted proteins | sample JacPin_JW_Ref_O1_FD_187958 | JGI IMG/M metagenome (GOLD analysis project Ga0209525, IMG submission 187958) | Forest soil microbial communities from Algoma, Ontario, Canada - Jack Pine, Ontario site 1_JW_Ref_O1 (SPAdes) (version 2) | ecosystem: Environmental > Terrestrial > Soil > Boreal... | reverse complement strand
GACGCGATTTCGCATTTCAATGGCACGGTCAAGACTTCCAAATGTGGCAACGAAGCCGCGGCTCGCCACCGGCATCGGAAAGGTCTTGAAGTTCACGCGGGTCATTACCCCTAACGTGCCCAATGATCCGATCATCAATTTGTGCAAATCGTATCCGGTGACATTTTTCACCACGTTACCACCGCTTTTCGAGCGCACTCCCTCTCCCAAAACAAATTCCATTCCGAGTACATAGTCCCGCGCTGTCCCGTAAAACTGCCGAAGAGGAGTATCAACGCCGGAGGCAATTGTGCCGCCCACAGTGGCGCGATCGAAGTACGGGACCGCTAACGGCAGAAATTGGCGGTGCTGGGCGAGCGCCTCGGCCACTTTTCGCAATGGCGTGCCCGTCTCGACGCTCAGTGTGAGATCGCCGGGATCGTACGTAATGATGCGGTTTAAGCGCGTCATGTCGAGCGCAACGTCGTATCTCGCTGGTGGCGACCCAATTCCCAGTTTCGTTCGCCCACCACTCGCAATCAGGGCAAGTTTCTCGGCTGCGGCGTACTTTACAACCTCGATGACTTCCTCGGTTGATCCGGGGCAGACCGTTACGGATGGCAGCTTTCCATCGACTGCCCAAGCGCCGAGTTCCGCCGGATCGGTCGAGACGTGCTGCGCCCCCACGATGTCAGGTAGGTGCGAAGAAGCGGTTTTGCTTGTGGCACTCACGTGACGGAAGCTCCCGCCACCGGCAGAGGACGAATGTGAATTTCGCCACAGCCCTTTTTGTTGGGGAATATTTTCTCGGGATTGAGGAGCCCAATTGGATTGAACGCGTCGCGCACGCCGCGCATCAGATCAAGATCGGCCTCGCTGAATAGCAGCGGCATCAACCGGTCTTTTTCCATGCCCACTCCGTGCTCGCCGGTGATCGAGCCTCCCATTTCGATGCAGAACTGAATGATTTCATCGGCAGCGGCGATCACTCGTTTCAACTGATTCTCGTCGCGCGCATCAAAGAGAATCAGCGGGTGAAGATTGCCATCGCCCGCGTGGAAGATGTTGCCGATTGGGAAGCCATATCGTTCGCTGATTTCGGTGATTCGGCGGAGCGTGGCCGGCAGCTTCGTCCGCGGAATTACGCCGTCCTGCACGTAGTAAGTTGTTGAGAGGCGGCCGACAGCACCAAAAGCGTTCTTGCGCCCCTTCCAAAGTAAATCGCGCTCGCGCGAATCTTTCGCCAACCGCACTTCGCGAGCGTGGTGAGCACGGCAAATCTCCGCCACTTCTTCTGCCTGCGATTCAACGCCTTCACGCACCCCGTCCACATCAATCAACAACACAGCGGCGCTATCGATGGGAAAGCCTGCGTGAACATATGCTTCAACTGCGCGCAGCGTGTAGCCATCGAGCATTTCACATGCGGCAGGCGTGATGCCGCGAGCGGTGATATCAACCACAGTCTCCGTCGTGTCGTCCAGCGTGTCGAAAATCGCGAGCAACGTCTTCACGGATTCCGGAAGGCGCGTGAGCTTCACCGTGATTTCTGTAAGCAATCCAAGCGTGCCTTCGGAACCGACGAACAGGCCGGGAAGATCGTAGCCGGGCGAATCGAGCGCCGAGCTTCCGATTCGAATCAACTCGCCGGTCGGCAGCACCATCTCGAGTTCCAGCACATGGTTCGTTGTGACGCCGTAAGCGAGCGTGTGCGGGCCGCCGGAATTTTCCGAAACGTTGCCGCCGATCGTACATGCCTTCTGGCTCGACGGGTCAGGCGCGAAATGAAGGCCGGTGTGCGCTACAGCTGCGCTCAGATCGGCGTTCACGACTCCCGGCTGAACGATTGCTCGCTGGTTTTCGACGTCCACTTCAAGGATGCGATTCATTTTTGAGAAAATCGCTAGAATGCCTCCCCGCCGCGCCAATGCGCCGCCGGACAAACCTGTGCCTGCGCCACGGCCAACAATGGGAGTCTTGTAGCGATTGGCGATCTCGACGAGGCCAACAATGTGCTCCTTGGTACGCGGGAATACGACGCAATTCGGGCGCGCTACCTCCACGGAGCCATCGTATTCGTAAAGGATGAGGTCCTCCGGCTCGTGCAACACCGCATCTGAGCCAAGCAGCTTTTTCAGGTCTTGAAGGAGCCGGGGTTCCATGGATTTATATGGCTTTGGCCCTTGGGTGTGGTTGTTACTGATCTTTTCGCTTGCCTGCGTAACGATAACATCGCAACTATAGCTGCCTGTAGGGGGGCCGTCAACGCGCGCCCAACTCCTTCGAATCATCGAATTATTAGGGGGGCAGCCGCGTCCGTGCCAGCGCAGTTTCGGGTGTATATTATTTCTTTGTAGCGGTTTCGAACGAGGTGGCGAGTGAGTAGGCCAAAAATCCTGTCGACGCGCGAATTGTTTCCTGCGGCTCGCGACATCTTGGATAAGCACTTTGAAGTTGATTACGGAAAACCTGGCCAACAAATTTCTCGGAGCGAATTGTTGAAACGTGTGGCCGATAAGGAAGGGCTCGTCTGCTTGCTCACCGAAAAAGTGGATGAGGAACTCCTCGACGCCGCGCCGAAGTTGCGCATTGCCGCGACTGTCTCGGTCGGCTTCGACCACATCGACGTGGCTGCCTGTACGAAGCACAAAGTGATCGCCACAAATACACCCGGTGTACTCGACGATACGACCGCGGATTTTGCCTGGACGCTCTTGATGGCAATCGCCCGGCGTCTGCTCGAAGGCGATGAAAAGATGCGGTCGGGAAACTGGCCGGGATGGGACTTCGATCAGTTGCTCGGTGGCGATGTTTGGGGCAAGACGCTTGGCATTATCGGTTTTGGTCGAATTGGCCGCGGTGTGGCGCGGCGTGCGCAAGGCTTCCAGATGAGAGTGCTTTACAGCGATGCGGTACGGGCGCCTGCGGACGTGGAAAAGGAGTTGCACGCCGAGTTTGTCGATCGCGATCGCCTTTTTCGTGAGTCCGATTTTATCAGCTTGCACGTTCCACTACTGCCTGACACGCGGCACCTCATCTCCAAAGAGAACCTCGATAAAATGAAACCGACCGCATATTTGATCAACACGGCCCGCGGTCCTGTGGTGGACGAAGCGGCTCTCGCAGATGCTCTAGAACGCAAGAAAATTGCCGGCGCAGCTCTCGATGTGTTCGAAGCCGAGCCAAAAGCCAACCCGGCTCTGCTCGGACGGAAAGATGTGATCCTGACGCCACACATCGCCAGCGCCTCCGTTGAAACGCGGACGAAAATGGCAGTGATGGCTGCGAACAACCTCGTAGCGTGCTTCGAGAGCAAGCGGCCGCCCAACGCTCTCAATGCGGACGCGCTCGGGTTGAAATGATAAAACTCATGCCGGATCGTTCGCCGCTTACCTGAAACAGCGTGAAAGAAACAGCCCTCCGCGTTCTCCGCGAAACACTCGCCGCAATCAATATCCAAGCGGCGCTTGAGCGCAAGCTCGATTGCGACGGTAAATGCGTTCATGTGGAAGGCAACACAATCAACCTTGCAGATTTTCCTGAGTTCGTCGCCATCGCGCTTGGCAAAGCAGCCTTTCCGATGGCCGAAGCTCTGATCAACGTTCTCCCTTCGGATTGCTCTCCGGAAGGAATACTGGTTGCGCCTGCCGCTCCCGCGCGCGTTTTGCCACGCTGGAAGACTTTCATCGGCGGTCATCCAATTCCAACGGAAGCAAGTTTTATTGCCGGGCGCGCCATCATGGAACGGCTGGCGCGCTGCGATGAGCGCACTCTCATTTTCTTCCTCGTGTCCGGCGGTGGCTCGGCTTTGGTTGAGCAGGCTCTTGATACCTCGGTAAGCAAGCAAGACTTCGAGAAATTGAATCAAGTGCTTGTTACCTGCGGCGCCCCGATTGAAGAGATCAACGTCGTACGAAAACACTTTTCGGCGACGAAAGGAGGGCGTCTCGCCGCTGCGGCGCCGCGCTCAACAAAACTCACGTTCGGTGTAAGTGATGTGCCCCAAGGATATGAGTCTGCGCTTGCCTCGGGACCGACATTGCCCGATCCAACCACAATCGCTGACGCTCAACGAATCGTGGCTCGATACCATTTGCTGCCAACGTTGCCGCCATCCGTTCGAGAAATCTTCGAGAAGCAACTCCTGCGTGAAACTCCCAAGGAATCCGATCCTGCTTTCCGCAATGCACATTTCTCTCTGCTTCTTGGCGCGCACGATCTGTTGCACGCCGCTCATCACGCGCTGGAAGGCGAAGGAATCTACTGCATCGCTGACAACACAACGGATAATTGGCCGGTCGAAAAAGCTGCTGACCACTTACTTTCGTTGCTGGAGTCGACGAAATCGAACGACCCTAGACAGCGTTGTGCGATTGTCGCCAACGGCGAGGTGAGCAGTCCTGTGACTGGGAAGGGACTGGGAGGCCGCAATTCCGCGTTTGTTCTGGCGTGCGTGCCGAAAATTGCGGGAAAGAACATCACCGTACTCAGTGCAGGCACCGACGGTATTGACGGGAACAGCCCCGCGGCAGGAGCCGTGGCAGACGGCGAGACTCTCGCCCGCGCACGTGCCAAAGGCCTTGATCCGCTGGACTTTCAGAAACGCAGTGATGCTTTCAATTTCTTCTCGACGCTCGACGATGCGATTGTCATCGGACCAACCGGGAATAATTTGCGCGACCTCCGAATTCTGATCGCGCACTGACATGATCGCGTCGTTACAGGAGCAAGATTGGAGAACGAGGCTAAAGAAGACCCTTCACCCACCCACCGTCAACCGCGATTGTAGTGCCATTTATTGAGCTGGCCCGTTCGGATGCAAGAAATGCGACAAGCGCCGCGAACTCGTCCGGTCGCGCGAGGCGCCCAACGGGTATCTCCGAACTCCATGTATCGTAAATTTGATCGCGCGGTACTCCGGCAATTCGAGCCTGCTTTTCAGCCAACTCATCAAGGCGTTCCGTCAGCGTGTATCCCGGGCACACGTTGTTCACGGTGATTCCGCTCGCACCAAACTCATTTGCCAGCGTCTTGGCCAGGCCGGTCACCGCGGCACGCAACGAATTGGAGAGAAGCAGTCCATCAATCGGCTGCTTCACGGAGACGGATGTGATCGTCAGAAAGCGTCCCCAACGCCTTTGCTGCATGCGCGGCAGAACTTCGCGTGCGAAGTATACGGTGCTTAGCAGCGTAAGGTCGATCGCGGCGCGCCACTCTTCCAGCGTGATGTCGAGAAACTTCTTTGCAGGTGGTCCGCCGGCATTCGTAACGCATATATCGACTCTTCCGAATTTGTGCTCCACAGCATCAACAAAGCTGCTTACGGACTCAAAACTCGCCACATTCAGCGCCTGTCGAAAAACCTGCGCGCCGCTGGCTTGTTCAATTTCCGCGGCGGTGCGCTCGAGTTCACCAGCCGTGCGGGCGCAAATCGCCACATGGCAACCTTCCTTGGCAAATTCTTCCGCCACTGCGCGACCCAACCCCTTGCTTGCCGCGGCGACGATCGCCACGCGTCCCTTTAGTCCGAGATCCATCGCTTATTCCTTTTTTGTTCCCTGGCGAAGATAGGCATCGTCGCCGCGAATCCACTCTTCCCGCCGTGGCGCAAAGAAATCGATATCCACAGTGTCTTCCAGCGCCACAGCTTCATGAGGCATGTGCGCCGGTATCACGAGGATTTCGCCGGCACGGACGGTAGTCGTCTCTCCACCATCGAAATTAAACTTCAACGCGCCAGACAGAATCATTGTGTACTGCTCGCTGCGGTGAGAATGACGAGGAACGAGGGCGCCGCGCGAAAGCAGGACGCGGGCCAGAGTGCCGTCTTCACCGCTCACCATCTGCCGAGAAATGATCTCGCTCAATTTGTCGCTTTTAACTTTGTCCCAGGGCGTTGAGACCGGCATCGTGCACCTCGTTCTCTTGAAGATTGATTGCGTTGGAATCGTGTATCGAACGGCACAAATCGTCAATGCCTTTCGCGCGTAGTGAGCGGTCGAATCATTCTAAAATCGCTTACGCTTAGCTACCAGTTCGATTAAGATGCGCCCGTCAGGTGGTCTCACCATGCATACAGTGTGCGCGGCGATATCGGGGATATTGCTCAGTCGTCAGGAGGGACGTATGAAGCGGTGCACAGTTCTTTTCGGAGCATTCCTGATACTTACAACAACCGCCTCTGCGCAGATTGGCAAAAGCGTTTCGGTAGCGGCTGGCACGCCCGAAGACAAAGATCTCGAGTCGATTTACGCCGCCCCCGATGGTCCCGACAAAATCGCCCTGCTCGATAAATTCATGGCCGACCACGGCACGGGCGATCTTGCTTTGCTTGGCGATCAGCTTTATGCACAAACCTACCTCGCGCAAAAGAATTACGCGAAAGTTTATGAGTACGGAGACAAAGTCCTCGCACTCGATCCCGACAATTTCTCGGCCTTAATCTTGATGATGCATGCAGCGGAGGAACAAGGGGACGCACAGAGAATATACGCCCTCGGCGAAAAGGTCGGCCCACTACTCGCCCGTTACCAGGCATCTCCCGCACCCGCCGGTATGAGCGAGGATCAATGGTCCGCGCAGAAGGCCCAGAATCTAAAAGATGCCCAAGCAGATCTCAACTACGTCCAATACGCGATGGTCAATGCAGCCTATAAGACCAAAGATTTGCCGCCGCGTATCCAACTGCTGGAGAGATACGCCAAAGCCTTTCCGGATTCGCAGTACACGCTGGCCGTTCGCGAACAAACTGCGATCGCCTACCAGCAGGCGCAGAACACTCCGAAGATGATTGAGACCGCGCAGAGTATTCTCACGAAGGATCCTGACAACATTTCGATGTTGCTTCTACTCGCCGACAACTGGAGCGAGAACGGCCAGCAACTCGACAAGGCGGGAGCCGATGCCAAAAAAGCGTTGGAACTGCTGGGGAAAGCCCAAAAACCTGACAACGTCCCCGACGATCAATGGCAAAAGCAAGTCTCGATCCAGAAGGGGCTGGCCTATTCCGCTCTAGGCCAGGTGTATGTGAACAACAACCAGAATGCGCAAGCGGTCGATGCATTCAAACAGGCGAGTCCGCTTTTGAAATCCGACGCATTCAGCTACGGCCGCAATCTTTATCGGTTGGGATTCACTCTCGCCAAAATGCAGCGAACGCCGGAGGCCCGAACCGTGCTGACCGAAGCGGTGTCAGTCAATAGCCCCTATAAGGCGAAGGCTCAGGAAACGTTGAATAAGATTGGCGGGGCGACTGCCAAGAAGAGCGCCCATAAAGCTGCCTCCTGAGATGACGGGCAACTCGCTCCATTTCGTCAATCGGCGGGCGTAACGGGCTTTTGTTCGGTTGAGTTTCTTAACTCCTCGACATTTCGTACCACTTGCTTCCAATTCTTCTTGTTCTTCTTGTTCGAAAAAGGCGCATTCAAATCGCTGTAGTAAGAAAGAATGGCGGAACGCAATTCGGGAGACACTTGTGCGAAGTGGTTTTTAGCGAGCCGATCGAGGAGATCTGCATAGGTCTTGTCCGCCAGCGGATATTGTCCCGGTCCGGTGACGCTCCCAGTATCGAAGTTGTCGTTCAATAGCTGCACCCGTCCTTCTGTTTTCTGCTGCTCCAAAAGCTTTCCATAGTTGGTGATGGTTTCATTAAAGCTTGCCTCAAACATTTTTTCTGTCTCGGGGGTTGGCGTTCGGAACGACAAGGTTCTGAACGGTCCAATCTTGGGGACGATGCGAATAAAAAACGCGAGGAGCTTCGTGCCAAAGCCAGGTTGCTGGTATTTGCCTTTCCAGTTCTTTTCATAACTTGCGCGCGACAGGTGATAAAGAAACTTCTGCTGGGTGATTCCAGGTGTCGCGCGCTGAATATCATCTTTCTTCAGGTCCCACGCAACTTTTGTCGTTTTGGGAATCAACTCGCTGACCGTATACCGGTACGTCGCGACCGCAAGATCGTAATTGGTGAAGATTGATTTCAACTCAATCGAGTATGTCTCTTCAAACGCTCGCTCGAGAAGCGGCTGAGCCACCTCGAATCCGATGTAGTCGTGATAAGCGTCGGGTGCGTAGTGTCCCTTCGCTACTTGCAGCACGTCGAATCCAAATTCCGTTTTTAGGTGAGCTGCGGGATTTTCATCATAGGTAACGACATCCCCATATTTTTTTTGAAGCTTGGGATAGAGAATCGGCACCGAGCGATTTACGGCGATTCGATGTCCATTGTTATCCGCCGCATAGTGGGCCATCGTCCCGAGGGCAAACGCATATTCGTTTAAATCTTTCGAATCCCGGATGAGCGCTTCCACGAAATCGCCGGTCCGCACGTAGTGAGTCAAATCGCTAAACAGGTGGCTGCCAAATGGATAGTAGCCCATATCCTGGATGATCGAACCGCCATAAGCGTACGCGTGCGCGTCTTTGAGTTCTTCTTTCGTCGCATTCGGAAAGCGCTGGAGAAGAAGCGGCCGGATCGAATCCTTCCAAGCCGAGTCGATAATTGCCTCGTGAGTGAGAACAGAGAATGCTTGCAATGTGCCGCTTGAGGTGAGCAACAGGAGAGAAGTCAGGATGGCGATAAACGGGGCCACTCGCCTCCTCCTCAAATTCGCATGTGCAGTCATACAGGAAAGGAAGGCCGTTTCAAAAAATTCCAGCCTCGCAAATGATTCTCATCCTCCTTTCTCACGCAACGATGAAGTCCAGAACACAAGCCTTGCCTGACGATAGTCCTACATTGCTTTCATCCTCGTGAATAAGGTGGACCACTTAGGCTTGCAGGGACGGCGCTGTAGACGGGATTTGCGGATCGCCGACCAATCCAAGAAGCAATTCGCTAAAACAGATAATGACGGATGGCGGAGAGGGTGGGATTTGAACCCACGGTTGAGTTTCCCCAACACACGCTTTCCAAGCGTGCTCCTTAAACCGCTCGGACACCTCTCCGCAGTTGAATCGCCGCAGATGCTAAAGGACTTCAGAAGACTAACAAATTGACGACTACGCGGCAAACGCCTCACTCGCACACGCGTCGAAAAGCCTTCTAGGCGTGAACTTTTCTGCCGGTGACCCGCGATACTGAAGTAAAATGTTTTCTCCTTTCCGGGGTAGTGCAATTGGTAGCACGCCAGCCTTTGGAGCTGGTTATCTTGGTTCGAGTCCAAGCCCCGGAGCCAATTTTTTTCGCTGCAACACAGTGGATGCCGCGATTCCGGCCGCGGATTTTCGTTTCGCCCGGCGTCTTTTCTATCCGCGTTTGCTATCCTTTATCAGCTTGTGGCCATGCGAACGAAAATCGCGCGGAAACTCGGCACCGAATATCAGCTCAACATGTCCGCCCAGCGCGCCCTCATGCGCCGTGCCTTCTCGATTCATGAAATGAAGCAATACCTTGAGCGCCGCGCCGAGAAAAAAGACCTGATCCCGCCCGTCATCGCCCGTCTCCGCGAACTGAATTACCTTGACGACGCGCGCTACGCCCTCGAATACGCTCGTCATCACTCGCAAGCCCGCCGCCAGGGCCGCTTCCGCATCGCGCGCGAACTTCGAGGTCGCGGCGTGCCCGACGAACATATCGATGCCGCTCTCGCTGCCGTGTTTGCTGATACCGACGAGTCCACGCTTGTGCGCGCGCGCCTCAAGCGTCGCCTCTCGCACCTGCGCGGCGCCCTCGACGAAAAGAAAATCGCCTCGCTTTACCGCATGCTCCTCCGCGCAGGTTTCTCCTCCGATATAATCCGCAAAGAACTTCGGGGCGTCACCCACGGCGATCTGCCCGACTTCCCTGCCACATCCGACGACGAACCCTGATCGTCATTAAGCCGAACCTACTTGTGATACATTTCCATCATGCTTGGCCGCCCGGAAAATTCCGAAGCCGCCCCATACTATTTCACCTACATCAATCAGGTGACCGGCGATAACCCTCTCGCCACGATGCAGAAGCAGCTGCCCGATGCCCTAGAATTCTTTGCCGGTATCACGGAAAAATCGTCGCTTCACCGCTACGCCCCCGATAAATGGAACATTCGCGAGGTTCTCAATCACGTCACAGACACCGAACGCGCCTTTGCCTTTCGCGCCCTCTGGTTTGCGCGAGGGTTCGAGTCGCCTCTCCCGGGCTACGACCAGAACATCGGCGCGAAAGGCGCCGAGGCCGATCGAGTTTCGTGGCTCGACCACGTCGAGGAGTTCCGCCTCGTTCGCCTCTCAACCATTTGCCTGTTCAAGAATCTGCCGCCAGCGGCGTGGTCGCGTCACGGTCTCGCTGACGGTAAACCCTTCACCGTGCGTGCTCTCGCCTTCATCATCGTTGGCCACGTCACGCATCATCTCGCCATCCTTCGTGACCGATACTTCTAAAGGCAAAAACACAAATGCCCCGCTCGATGCTCGCCTTTCTCTTTCTGATTCTCGCAGCCATGCCTCCGGCCGCCTCCGCGCAAGGTCAACCGCAGCCGACTTACCTTTACAAGACGTCGCTCGTGCAGGCGGCTCCCGGCAAGCTTCTCGACCTCATCGACGCCTACAAGAAAATTTTCACTGAAGAAGCAAAGGTCACGGGAGACGCCACGCCTCTCTGGATGCGCCACAGTCAGGGCGACCGTTGGGACTTGCTGATCCTCATCCCGATGGGCAGCTACATGGATTACTACAAGCCGGACCGCGTCGTGAAACGCGATACCGTCATCGACACTTGGCGCGAACGCCTGAAAACCGACATCGCCTGGCAAGAGGACATCTTCGTCTACGGTCCGCCGCTCGAAGATCTGCGCAAAGCATTCGCAACCGCCGGCCTCTTTCACGTGGAGATGTTTCAGTCCCTGCCAGGCAGGCAAGCCGAGCTGCAGAAACAACGAGAAATGGAAAACGCCTTCTCCCGCACCGTGAAAGCTCCCGAGAATTTCATTTTTCTTCGCGACCAGGGTGCCGCCTGGGATCTCTTCACCATCGGCTGCTTCGAGAACCTGAAGCACTACGCGCAAGCCGCGGACGTTCCCCCCGCCGAAGCCGATGCCGCCGCCAAATCCGCCGGCTTCGAATCCGCCGCACAAATCGGCCCGTACCTCCGCACCCTGATCGCTCTCCACCGCGACACTCTAGCCGTCGCAATCAAATAACATCCGTTCCCAGCGGCGGCCTTCAGGCGTTCAGCTTTCTCGACCGCAAATCCTCCACGCCCTGCTAACCGCACACACTCAAGCCGCGTCAATATGTTCCGTGCGCCAATGAAGTCTCGCCACCATTCCTTGCGCTGCCTGAAACGCATTGTCCTCCTAGCATTCGCTGGTGCACTTGCGTATTCCTCCGCGGCCTGCGCCCAAGATGCGACCGCCGCCCAAGCGCAACAAAAAAAAGAAATCCCTCCCGCCACGGCCCACGAAATCAGCATCCTCGAGGCATTCCTCGCCAATCATCCCGATGATCCTGCCGCCCTCTTCAATCTCGCCATCGACGAAGCCACCATCGGCCAAAACGCGAAGGCGCTCAGCCTCCTTGAAAAAATGTCTCAAGCCCACTCCGGCCTCGACCCCGCAGGCGGCGCCGCCCGGTCATTCAAAGATATTGCGAAAGACCCTCGCTTCGTTGCCATCGTCGAGCAAGTCAGAAAACAAAATCCACCAGTCGTGCACACCTCCGTTGCATACACGCTTCGCGAACGCGATCTTGCCCCCGAAGGCATCGCCTACGATCCCGTCGACAAATCTTTCTACGTCAGCAGCATCAGCAAACACAAAATCGTGCATCTCGCACCAGACGGCTCTGCCACGGATTTTAAATCGTCTGGCCAGGATGGCCTGGGCGCAACGCTGGGGATGAAAGTCGACGCAAAACGCCGCTACCTCTGGGTCACCAGTGATTTGTTTGCCGGTGACCCAAAAGGCAGTCGCTTCGCACTTTACCAATACGATTTGAAGACGGGCGCCCTCCGCTTCAAGCACGCAGGCGCAGATGGAGCCGAAGGTTTCTTGAACGATGTTGCCTTGAATTCAAAAGGCGACGCATTCACAACGAACACATCCACTGGCGAAGTCTTCCGCGCCTCGCCCGATCGCGACGGCCTCGAGTTGTTCCTTCCGCGCGACTCCGTCGGCCAAGCCAACGGCATCGCCCTCTCACCGGACGACAAAGTCTTGTTCGTCGCCGGCTGGATCGGCGTCGCTCGCGTTGATATCGCCACAAAACAATTCAAACTACTTTCGAAGCCGCTCAATATCTCCGAAGCCGGTCTCGATGGCCTCTACTTCTACAACGGAGCGCTCATCGGCATCCAGAATCCCGACCTGCATCCCTCCCGAGTCGTCCGCTACGTCCTCAATCCACAATGGGGCGCGATCACGAGCGCCGAAGTGCTCGAAACTTACAGCCCCCTGGCCGAGCTCCCCACCACCGGCACAATCGTCGGCGATTCGCTCTATTTCATGGGCAACACGCAAATCGACAAAATGAAAGAACACGACGCTATGCCGCCACCCAGTGAATTAAGCGACATCCGCATTCTTAAATTGAAGTTGTGAATTTTCCGCCGAGGAAGGCCCGAGCGACCTGCAAAACAAAAAAACAGCCCTTCGCTAATCCGCTGGCGCCACTTCCGGATTACACGATTCCGCCATCCGCAGCGTAAGCCAATCCGTTCGCGTCCGGTCCCATTCCTGAATCAAGACTCCGTAAGACTCAAAAAACTCCCGCAACTGCGGTCGCTGCCATCCCACGATTTTCTCCAGAATCGGCACCAGCGTCGCCAGCGCATTCGTTCCCAGCACAGTTCGCGACGCAGTCTGCGACACGTGCCGCGTGTCGGACACCGCAATCGTGAATCCATCGCGCACATTCACATGCAGCATCACGTGCACGTCCGAGCTTCCGTCGCCCACATACACAATGTGATCCGGTCCAATCTGCAAACTCGCTTGCAAGCGGTCCAGCGCCGCCACCTTGCCGTACCCCGCCGTGGCGCGCGTAATCGTATCGATTTCCCCGGAAGGGTGATATCGAAACTCCGTCCCGAAAATATGATCCGCCGGCACAATTCCCTCAAGCGCCGACTGAATCACCTCCACGGGCGCCGCCGACAACACATAAAAGTCAAAGTGATAACCGGGAATCCCGTGGTCCAAAATTTGATACAGCAGCTCGATATTCTCTTTCAGCCGGATCTGCTTCCCCACCTGATGCAAATGCTCCCGCCGCACTTTCGAATGAAACTCCGGATCGTGCAGCAGCAGATAAGCCAATTCCGCCCCCTGCTGCACCAGATTCAGTTCCGCCATCCCTTTCGATTTGCGTTCAAATTCCGCCGGAGGAATTCCCACCAGTTCGCTCAACACGTATCCTGAGTCATTAAACGTCAGCGTTTGATCGAAATCGCTGGCGAACAAATACCGCTTTGTCGTTGCTCCCATTTCTCCTTCTCCATACACCCGTACCCGCGTCATCCGCGGTTTTCGCCTAGTTTTATTCTCTAGTACTAATTTAGATGCATTAGGAGGTCAAAACGCATCGAAAATTGCGATTGATGCTATCGGTTGACGTTGTTGCGGCTGAAGTTGTTGCCCTGAAATTGTTTCGCCGCCGAGTGTCGAGTTTTCATATCGCTCAGACTATACTCCGTCTTAGTTACTCGCATATGACAACGCATTGACACCAACCGGAGGATTCCGTGCGCACCTCGCTCTGCACTATCGCCGTCCTTCTCTCCGCTTCCGTAATCGCGTCCTCACCGCGCCCGCAACAATCCACCAACAGCAATCCGCAAAAGGCAGCCTTCGTCGATCCCTGTGCGAACGCGGCCACCGACGCCGACAAAAAAGCCTGCTGGACAGAAGCCGCCCGTCGGGCAAAATTTTTCCTCGACGCCGACTCGTGCGAAGCCCGCCCAGATCAAAGTGACGCAGAACGCGACAATTGCAAAATGGATCGCGCCAAACAGGCCACCGCCCGCCTCGACGCCTACTACCGCTCTATCCAAAAAGCCATGCGCGCCGATCTAGCCAAAGGAAAAGCAGCCAAATGGGACGACTTCGCCCTCCTCACTGAGCTGCAAAAAACGCAAGCCGCATGGGGTCGTTACCGCGACCTCGAATGCGAAGCCCAAACCACTCCCTACGACGGCGGCACCGTCACCATCTCCATCAAAGCCGGCTGCGAACGCGAAAAAGCCGAAGCCCGCCTCAAAGAATTGCATGACACCTACGCCCGCTACGAACGTCCAGACTGAACGAGTGCGCTGCCCGGGTCGTTTCTCCTTTGACTCGTATTCAGTTCCCGATCTCAAAGTTAAACTTTTCCTCAATTCTCACAGTCAAATTGTCCGTCTGTTTTGCCGTTGCTTTTGCCTCTATTTGAAATTTGAAATTTTTAATTTGAAATCTCTCAGCGCCTCAACCCCCTTTCCTCCCTCCCCTCCCTGTTTTCTGCCTCACTGCCTGCTAATAAGCAAAACCCCGCAATTGACAATCCATCGCGAAAATATCAAACTCCCCGCCATGCGAATCGCTCTCGTTTGTCTTTTTGTTTCCGTTTTGCTCGCGCCGATCAGCCGAGCCCAAGGCGTTCCAATCGTCGAGCTCGACCACAAAGAAAGCACCGTGAAATTCTACGTGAAGGCTTCCGTGGCCCTCGCCGGCAAGTTTGACAAATGGGAAGGTAAACTAACGTTCGCATCCACCGACGCGACCACAGCCGTGCTTGACCTCAAAATCGCTGCGGACTCGGTCGACACCGGTAGCGGAATGAAAAACGGCAAGCTGAAGGGCGAAAAATTTTTCGACGTAAAAAACTACCCGACGATCACCTTCCACTCCACCAAAGTCGTGCAAACCGCTCCCAATTCCTTCGAAGTGGACGGCGACTTCACCATCCGCGGCGTCTCAAATCCCGAAAAACTCACCATGACGCTTCCCACCGACGCCACCGGCTTCGAGCGCATCGACGGCAAAATGGTTTTCGATCGCAAAGACTACGGCATGAACAGCGGCATCCCCTTCATCAAAATCGCCGACCACGTCGAAGTCACCATCGCCCTCGAAGCCAAAGAAATAAAAGGCCCGCCCCTCGTCTTCAAACAGTAGCCAAGCCTTTCGTACCGCCGGCGTCTCGCCGGCGCCGTTGAATCTTTTGTTTTGCGGTTGAGTGGTCCCCATATGATTCGCGCTCACTAAAGCGCATCCCATTGTGCGGCCAGAAACCGCTATGATAGGCGCATGCAAATAGATCGCCGGAAATTTCTAGCATGTATAGGCGCAGTCGCGATCACGCACCCTCAATCGCGTTCGCAGGAGGCCAGCAGCATGTATGGACTGATCGTGAAACTAACCGCAGTTCCCGGCAAGCGAGACGAAATGATCGCGATACTGAAAGAGAGCGCCGCCAACATGCCCGGCTGCGCCAGCTACGTGCTAGCCAAAGACTCATCGGATGAAAACTTAGTATGGGTCACAGAAGTATGGGAAAGCGCCGCCAGTCACGACGCCTCTCTATCGCTCCCATCCGTCAAAAACGCGATGCCTCGCGTGAAACCTCTCCTCTCAAACTTCGAGAGAATCGCGGTCACAACTCCGGTCTGGGGCCTCGGCCTCCCGTCGTCACATGCCAAATAATCGCCACCAGTCGCACAGGCACTCCTGTTTACCCCGAGAACCGAAGAGCCTGTACGCCTTTGTTTGCGCCGCGCACGTAGCGCCCCTCTCCGTAGCACTCGCGCCGAGAAAAAAACACCACTCAACCTATCTGCAGCGCCTTATTCACATCCATCATAATTGCCGACGCCGTCGGCTCGGTTAATCCCCCAGCAAGCGTCGTAGGCACCCCGCGCGCCTCCGCATCCACCCGATACGAAATCGGCCCAAGTTTGCTGATCGCCCAATTCATTCCAGCGACCACGTTCTGCTGCCCGCTATGCACATTCGGATTGGCAACCACAATCATATCCCCGGCAGCTTTTAGCACGTGGTTGCGAATGATCACGCGATGAATCGCGTCTTTGGGAATCGAATTGCCATTCACCTCAATCCCCGTCTTCGAAACGCGAAATTTTGCCGGCGCCCGATACTGCGTAGCCTGCTTCGAATGCATCAAAAGATACATCGCGCCATAAACAAACCCTGCCGCAATCAATCCCCCGAAAAAACCCATCGAGAGTGCAATTAACACAAGCAAAGTCCCCGGAATAGCCACCAACAACCACGGCGCCGGCACCGTCTCCGGCGTCGTAGATATCTCCATCGCGTCCCCAACCTGTTGACTGTCATATCCCGCCATGTCGCTCTCCTTTATCCGCCGCGCGTTCTAGCCACAGCCGCCGCTCCCCGCTCCCCGCAGCAGCCTTCTCACTGCATTGCGCAAGAACCCGTCCAAACCCGTCATCACGAGAAGGGGTAGGTTTGCGAATTCACTTTTCAGTGGGAGTCCGATGTTGTTGGTACGAGTTCGGCCGGCGGCCAACCGCCCGTAGCTCAGATCCCCGGATCGCCTTTGGATCGGGATGACCTGAGGCCTCTTTTCGGTGGGAGCCCCCTGCTTCAGCAGGGGGAGCTGGACTTCAGTCCAGCGTAAAAACGCACCTCTTATTCGAATGGGGCTTTAGCCCCGGCAATTTTCCAAACCGGCCCGTCATCACGAACCCATTGAATTACACTTCCCTCCACGCTTCTATTCGTCAGCACTCACGCGCGTGATCGTCATGGGCAGCGTTCGCATTCACCCTCCGCGTCCGCCACTAGGTACAACAACGGCCGCGGACTGATCGGTGCAATCGCGTGAGTCCGTTGCAGCCCTACCGCGGCCGCGCACCCCGCGAACAGCAACAGTGCCAATGTCACCCGCCGGATCAAAGCACTCTCCTCAGCAGCTCCCGATGGCGCGCGTACAGAAAGCTCACTCCAAGTAGCGCCACACCTAACCCTAGAAACGACACGATCCGTCCCAGCGCGTCGAGGTTCCACACGTCCACCGTCACGATTCGCGCCACGCACAGCATGAACAGCGACAAGCTGAACCATCGATACGCCCGCTCGTCCATCTTCAGCACCGCCAGAAACACAATCAATCCTTCGATCCCCCAAGCCGCCGTCAGAAATCCGCGCCGCACTTCTAGGCTTATCAGCACTGTTAGCAGAATCGTCGGCACGAAAAAGAAAAGATGCTGTGGATACGCCTCGATCGATCGCCACGCGTACCCTAACCCCGTCCCCCCGCCTTTTTTCTTCTCCGTTTCGCCCGGGCCGTTCCGGTTCAGCTCCCGTTTCGCCAGCTTCGCCGCTGCGAACAGCACATACAGCAGCAGCGCGCACGCCGTCACCGTCAGCGTCCGCACATTCGTAAACCGCCACGGGCTCACTCGATAGAAATTATCGAATCCGCACCGAACGCCCGCCAGCAGCGTCATCGCGTAACACTGCGCCCGAAAAGTTTCCTCCCGCAAAGCGCCGCTCGCGAAATACAGAACCACCGCCATCGCCGCCCAAGCCACCGCTACCCACTCAGGCGGCATCTCAAAACGAAGCAGCGCTGCAATCGAAATCGTTCCCATCCAAAGCTGCGCGCTTCGTATTCGCGGCGAGCCATCCGCAGTAAATGCACCGTAATAATAAATGGCGGCAAGAATCGTGACCGTAACCACCGGCGCCGGCAGCGCGCCTAGTTGCGACGTCGAATTGAGATCCGCAACAAATATCCGCGCGAAACTCGCTGCCAGCAGCGCGCGCCCTTGCCACAGCAAAGCCTTGTCACGCGTCAGCCCCGCCGCTTCAATCAACACCAGACCAAAAAGTCCCCACGCCAGCCCCACCACTCCGCTCGTCGCCTCCACCCACAGGAGATATCCCGCCAACACCGTGCTCGCCGCCGTGTAAACACCGGAGATTCCAGCCGAAGTCACCACCCGTGAAAAAAAATCGCCAGCGGTTTTCTTCGGCACCGCGCCATTGCCCTCCGCAACCACATGCCATCTCGATGCCATATACAAAGTCGCGCACGAAGCTGCGACTGTAATCAACCGCAAGCTCACGTGATGCCACATGTCGTCTCGTTGCAAATTCAAAATCAGCAGCCGCGTCACCGCTAAGGCCGCCGCTCCGTGCCCACACCACTCCAGGACTCTGTCCTTGAATTTCCTTCCGCATTCCACCAGCACCACCGCTGAGATCACCCACACCAGCGCCGCCCACATCAGCGGTAGCGCCACCCATTCCGCCGCCAGAAGGAATTCCGTCGCGCAAATCGGCGCCAGCACGAACGCCACCTTATCGACCGCTTCCCAATCCTCACCCACCCGCGCTTTCAGCCACCCATCAACGAACAATGCCGCCGCCAAGAGGAGAAACATCCACCCCAGCTTCGCGTCGGGCGGCCTCCATTCATCCACTCGCGGCATTACATCGTGCACCCACACATACGTCGTCAGTACCGCTGCCCCGGCCCACCCAAGTTTTCGCAGGTGCCTTTCCGAAAGCCGCCATGCCGCTATCAGCAGCGCCTCCACATCCACTAGCCACAGAATTTCAAGCCTCGCTCCCGAATAGCGGTACGGTACCGCCGCGATCATCAGCGCCGCGCCCAGCGTGCTCGCCAGGATGAATCCAAGCCGCCGCCCGCTCCGCTGCGAATAGGCCGACACACCCAGATAAACCGCGCCCGCCCCCAGCAAGAACCAGAATCGCCACTCCGGATGAAACGATTGATGGTGCAGCAGCGCCAGATATCCCGCCGCGTTCAAAAGAAACGAAGCAGTCAGAAGATTCGATTCCCGTGGCGTTTTGTCTTCTCTTAAGAAGTACGACGTCAGATATATCGCCCAGTACGCGGTCAACAACGCCAAGCTCGCCGGGAATTCTGGAAACGGCCGGTAGCCCCCCATCCTTTCGTATACCTGATCCAGCCACATCCAATGCACCGCGTATGTCGCAACGATAGCCAGCGGTTCAACGACGAACCATCGCCGCTGCCGCAAAATCACGACGAGTGACGCAGCTAGCAGCGCCGACGCCACCAACCCTCCCATCGGAATCTCGCTGATCGCCACCGTCACAAAAGCCAGTAGGTACGCGAACCCGGTCGCAAGTTCGGAATCGTAGCGCAGCGAATGCGCCACCATCGCCACCGCCACCGCAAACAAAAGCGCAAATCCCAGCCCCGGACTTTCAACCAAACGCACCGACTGCACGTTGTGCAACGCATAAGTCGTGAAGTACGCCAGCGCCCATCCTCCGCCCAGCACCGCACGCGCCGCGATTCGGTATCTCTGTTTGGTCTCTCCCCAGATTCCAATCCCCAGCAGCATCGCGCTCAACACATAACCAAGCGCGATCTTCCCTGCCGGCCCGAGGTAGTGCATCGAATAGTTCAGAAGAAGCGCCACTCCGATTACGAAAGCCGTTATGCCGATTTTATTGAGCCAGCTCGTGCCGAGCGTCTCTTCCAAGTCCGCCCAATTTCTCTTCTTCTCTGCGGCTGCGCTCGACGCACTTCCACCGCTAGCCGCTGAGAAAATGTTGGGAGCCTGCGAAGCAGGCGTCGAAGGCGGAATCTGCACTCCTGCGTCCGGCACGCCCGGCACCGCCGGGCCAAGCCCGCCGGGGCTCGGAATCGTTGGGATCGGCGTCGCAGACGGAATCACTCGCGCTGGAACTTGCTGGGGTATCTCTGATTTATCTACGTCGGGAGAAACGACGCGTGTTTTAGCAGTCTCGGCGGCCGAATTTTCGACGCGCGCGGTCGCCGCTACTTCCGGACCCTGCACGCCGCCGGACCGGCTTTCGAGTTTCTCAAGCGCCCTCTCCAGCGCTTTCTCAAGCCCAACAATTCGCGCGGTCGTTCGACCAAGCTCCGCGCGCAGCGATCGGATCTCCTCGCGTAGCGCTTCGGCAGTCCTCTTCGCCTCGCCCGAGCGCACAAATGCCATAACGGGCAGCAATAAAACCGCCCCCATCACCAGCAGCCCGATGAAATAGATAGAAAAGTCCACCACGCCGTTCCCGCCTCAGGTTACTTTGATTAAACTTGGCCAGATTCTACCAGACCCCAACACAGACTCACAGCCACTCCGTGCGAGCCGTTGCTTGCACGCACCGAAAATCGCGCAATGTCCGCCGCGTGCCTCGCAACTGGCCGACGTTCGCCTGTCGGTGGGAGCCTCCTGCTTCAGCAGGGGGAGCTGGACTTCAGTCCAGCGTAAAAACGCATCTCTTATTCGAATGGGGCTTTAGCCCCGGGATTTCTCCACCCCGGCACTAAAAACGCAAACAAGAGCCAATAGCATTCCGAAACGATGAAAAGCAACTCTCGTCAACGAACACGAAATCCCTGATCCACACCACTCGCAATCCAAAAGCGTATACTCCGTGTTACCTGAATCGGGAGATATCAAATGAGCTATCTCAGAAAGACGCTCCTCCGCGCCGCCTTCGCAATACTCCTCGCAGCAGCCGCTTCGAACGCTCAAACTTCACGCCCCCCTCCTGCGCCAGACCAACGCCCGCGCCAATGCGGCGGGAACATCTACATAGGCGGCCAAACTGCCAATCCTTTCACCGCAAAGCGCACCACGAAAGCAACCACTATCTTTCCCGACGGAACCAAACAGTTGACCGAGCTTGTTGAATTTCTCGCTCGCGATAGCGACGGCCGCATCCGCCTTGAAAAACACGGAGGCTTTCAACCCGCCGGCGACGAAGAAAAAGTGATCCTGCACACACGCGACGGCGGACAAATAGAGACCACCCGAGAGACAATGGGCATCTCGATTCTGATCTTCGACTGCCCCGATAGCATGACGATTCAAGTCCAGCCGGGCATGCAAATCGCGCGGGTCACCAAGGGTGTCCCGGCCGCCGAACCGAAAGGGCCGCCTCGTCCCTACTCAATCCGCGTCACCAACTTCCTCAGCGGAAAACCGCGGCCGGACATTTCCGTCGAGGATCTTGGCTACCGCGAAATCGAAGGAATCTCCGCTCGCGGCGTGCGCCTAACTAACCTCGGCACCGAAAGCGACGGCGAATGGAACGGAAAGCCCGTAAGAATCAGCGAGACGTGGGCCTCCGACGATCTCGCCGCGACGATCCTCGAGATTCATTCCAACCCGCGGAAACAGATGGAAGACATCGTCACTCTGACCAATATCAAACGAGAAGAACCGGATCACTCGCTCTTCCAGATTCCGCCAGGTTACAAAATAAATCCCATGCCCGACGAAATGCCCTTCCAGATGGCCGAAGACGGCGGCCACCCAATCGCAACCAATCCCAAAAAGTAAGCGGTTCTATCCGTACGAGTTTGGCCCAGCGGCCAAGTACCGTAGCTCAGGTCCCTCCCGAATCTCCTTTGGATCGGGACGAACTAAGGCCGTTCTCTAATGAAAGAACCCGCGATGCGCAATGTCGTAGTTACCATCGTGTTGACATGACTTCCACATCGCCGAACAATGCATTGAATGGTGTTCGTTCTTACTGATGATGGACGCAGATATACCGATCACTTTACACTCAACATCGGCAACAAATATGCGAGTGGATTTTTACTACGCGCAAAGCGGCACTCATTGGCCGATCGGTCCCGACGTCGCCATTTCTGCAGGGGTGAAGCATGCTGACTCGGATGGCACTGGGATTTGTTTTTTCATTGCTAGTGATCTTGCAGGCTTCCCAGGATTACCCTTCGAAGCCCGTGCGCATCATCGAACCATTCGGGGCTGGTGGTGGGCCCGACTTGATAGCTCGCGCCATCAGCCCAAAGCTATCGGAGCTTTGGGGCCAACCCGTTACAGTCGAGAACCATCCCGGCGCGGGTAGTACAGCGGCCCCCGCCCTGGTTGCGAAGTCGCCTGCTGACGGTTACACGTTGCTAGTCAACACCAGCGCTCAGGCGTATAGCGCCGCACTCTTGAAGAACCTGCCGTATGACCCTTTGAAGGACTTCATTCCAGTCGCTCCCCTGACAAGCCAGCCTTATGTGTTGGTCGCAGGCAAATCGTCGGGCATCGCTACCCTGAGCGAGTTGATTGCCGCTGCGAGGGCGAAGCCGGGTGAGCTGAAATTTGGCTCCACGGGTGTGGGCACCGGCACGCACTTAGGGCTAGAGAAATTTAATCTTGAGGCGGGGATTAAAGCGGTCCATATACCCGCTAAGGCAGGCGATGCGATCGCTGATGTGATCGCCAACACGATCGCAGGGGGTGCTACTTACATGCTGGCGCCCATCCACCTCGCTCTGGCTGATATCCGTGCAGGTAGGCTACGTCCTCTTGGTGTAACCACCACGAATCGTTCTAACTTACTACCTGAAGTGCCAACCATCGCCGAGGCTGGCGTTCCCGGCTTCGATTATCCGATTTGGTATGGAGTGTGGGTACCCGCTGGAACTCCCGCCGGAGTTGTCGACAAGTTAGCAAAGGACATTGCGCGGGTTTTGGCTGCGCCGGAACTGCGCGTTTGGCTAGAAGAGCATGGAGCCGCTCGGATGAGCATGACACAACCTGAGTTCGCGCGCTTCGTGCTGAAAGAGGCCGAAAGCGCAGAGCGCATCATCAAGGCGGCCACGGTGAAACCTTAGGGAGCGTGCCGGTTCATCGCTTGGGGCGTTCGTAATAGCGACATAAATTTTCCCCGAGTGACGGGTAAGCCGGGAGTTATTCCGAGTAAGAAGGCCGCTAGGGGAACTCGCGACCTCTCGGTCAATTTGCTTGGAGTCACGTTATCGGAAACCGATCGGCCAGCCCAGGTGCATTTCTTGACAACGGTTTACCAGCATGTTAACATCGGTCGTGACTTTCTACGACAACGAGACGGGGCCCAGCAGTACAGCGTCACTCCTCTACCCGCCACCATCGAGCGCCATTTCTAATCGCAAATGCCGATGCGTCCAGCATCGGCATCCTGAGCGACCAACGGGAGTCGAAGGGTCCGTCTCATCGCTCTGCTCTACTCCGCCGACGCTCTCACCTTCTAATCGCAAATCTGGAATTAGAAATCCAAATAACCGCTGCATTTCCAATCACTTCCATTTTTCTAATCGCAAATATTCTGCGATTTCTTGCCCTGAGGCACGAAGGGTTCGTCCAACATTTCAGAGCAAAGCAATGCCACTCAGCCAGATTCTAATCGAGACACCGCGATTAAAACTCCGGATAAGCCGCCCCATTTCAACCACTTCCAATTTTCTAATCGAGACAAAACGCAGGTTTTGCATCCCGAACGCATCAGCGTTTCGCTGCCTCCTCGCTTCTTCCTCTCCAAATCTCTGTGTCTCCGTGCCTCCGTGGCCAATCTTTGCGATAATGGCTGGCTCAAACTGAGGCTCATGTGACCAAATTCCTCACCGGCAACGAAACGCGCAAGATGTTTCTGCGCTTCTTCGAAGAGCGCGGCCACAAAATCGTGCGCAGCTCTTCGCTCGTCCCCACCAACGATCCCACTCTGCTCTTCACCAATGCGGGCATGAACCAGTTCAAGGACGTCTTCCTCGGCCTCGAACAGCGCGACTACAACCGCGCCACCACCTGCCAGAAATGCGTCCGCGCCGGCGGCAAGCACAACGACCTCGAAAATGTCGGCTTCACCAATCGCCACCATACCTTCTTCGAAATGCTCGGCAATTTTTCCTTCGGCGATTATTTCAAGGAGCAGGCAATTGAGTACGCGTGGGAGTTGGTGACATCGCCGGAATGGTTTGGCATTCCCAAGGACAAATTGTACGTCACAATTTTTGAAGGCACGGATTACCCTAACCTGGAGCTTCCACGAGACGACGACGCAGAAAAATATTGGCGCGCACAGGGCGTGCCAGATGACCGCATCTTCGCCCTCGGCATGAAAGACAACTTTTGGCAGATGGGCGACACCGGCCCGTGCGGCCCCTGCAGCGAGATTTTTTACGACATGGGCCCGGCAGCCTCCGATCAAGGCCATGCCAACTGCTCGTTTCCTTGTGACTGCGGTCGCTATATGGAAATTTGGAATCTCGTATTCATGCAATACAACCGAGAGATAGTTAAGGCCGGCGAAATCTCCGGATACAGCCTCATCTTATTACCGAAACCATCTGTCGACACCGGCATGGGTCTGGAGCGAACAGCCGCAGTCCTACAAGGAAAAATCTCGAACTACGACACCGATCTTTTCCAGCCACTTATACGTGCGGCAGAAGAATTGGCAAAACTCAAATACGGCGACGATCCTAAAGGCGACGCATCTTTGCGAGTTCTTGCAGACCACACAAGAGCCGCAGTCTTTTTGATTTCGGATCAAGTGCAGCCATCAAATGAAGGTCGCGGATATGTATTACGGAAAATCATGCGCCGCGCAATCCGTCACGGCCGACTGCTCGGGATCGACAAACCTTTTATATATAACCTCGCCCCAGTGGTTATCGACGAGATGAAGGACGCTTACCCGGAGCTACTTACAAACGCAAATCGCATCTACGTAACAATCCTTCGAGAGGAGGAACAATTTGCTCGCATTCTCGCCGAGGGTTGGAAGAGGATGGAAGAAAAGTTCGGCCGGCTTATTGGCCCTTACTCCGCGAGAGTTATTGAGCTGGTGTCTAATCCGCCGAACGACGCAGTCAAAGCCCTCATTGCTCAACCCCATAACGCAAGAGCGGGAGACATTCGGAGGAGCGCTGCGATTCTAAGTGCCGCCGGCGTGCAAGTCACCTTCCCTGGGTGGGAGGCATTCACACTGTCGGACACCTTCGGAGTGCCTAGGGACTTTATCGAAGAATCCTCGCGCGATATGGGGTTTGCATTCGACGCTTCGGGCTATGACGCGGCACTTGCTGAGCAGCGCGTTCGCTCGCGCGCCTCCTGGAAAGGTGCGCACAAGGAAGCGGCCAGCCCGGCGTACTTGAAACTCGCCGAAACATTCAAGACGGCGCCTGACTTCTACCAGGGAACGCAGACGCGCGATGCGCGCATCGAAGGCATCGTCACCAAGCAGGGAAAAGTAAACGAGATCAAAGCGGGCGATGAAGCCGAAATCGTTCTCGACCGCACCTCTATCTACTCCGAATCAGGCGGCCAGGTCGCCGATACCGGCGCGTTCTACGACAACGACATGTCACTCCAACTCGCCGACGTGAAAGGCGCGTACTATCCGGTCAGCGGACTCATCGCGCACAAAATCGTCGCAAAGGAAGATCTCCACGTCGGCGACCGCGTCGCCACCGTGGCCGATCCCGTCCGCCGCGCGCGCGACATGCGCAATCACACCGCGACGCACCTGATGCACGCCGCCCTGCGCAACGTACTCGGCACGCACGTGAAGCAGGCTGGCTCGCTCGTCGCGCCCGATCACCTCCGCTTCGACTTCTCGCACTTCGCATCCGTGGACGCAAGCGAGCTCACCGAAATCGAGCAGCAGGTAAATGAAGAGATCCTGCGCAATCTCGCGCTCTCGACCGACATCATGAACATTGACGACGCGCTCGCCTCCGGCGCCCTCGCCTTCTTCGGCGATAAGTACCCGGAATCGAATGTCCGCGTCGTGACGATTCCTGACCCCTCGTCGCCGCGCGGCTTCTACAGCAAAGAACTCTGCGGCGGCACTCACGTCAGCCGCACCGGCGAAATCGGCGTCTTCAAAATCACCGGCGAACAATCCGTCGCCGCCGGCGTCCGCCGCATTGAAGCCATCTCCGGCGATCAGGCTCTCGCTGAATACCAGCGCACTCTCAACACCCTGCGCTCCGTCTCGCAGCTCCTGAACGCAGGCGAAGGCGACGTGATCGCCGCCCTGGAGCGCCAGCTCGAGTCCACCAAACAGCTCGAAAAGCAGCTCGAAGCCCTGAAACGCAAGGCCGCCGGCTCCACCGCCGATTCCCTGCTGGAAGAAGCCCGAACCGTCAAAGACGTCCGCGTCCTGGCCGCCAAAGTCAGCGGTTTTGACCGCGACGCCCTTCGCCAAATGATCGATACCCTGCGCCAGAAACTAGGCTCCGGGGTGGTCGTTCTTTTCTCCGTGGACGACGGCAAAGTGGCTCTAATTACAGGAGTTACGAAGGATCTTACCTCCAGGCTTCATGCCGGGAAAATCGTCCAGGAACTAGCCAAAAAAGTGGGTGGTTCCGGCGGCGGACGACCCGATTTGGCAGAGGCTGGCGGAAAAGACACATCCGCCGTAGAAAGTGCCCTGAGTACCGTTTACCCCCTCATTGACCGGTTGCTAAGCTCCTAGCGCGCCAGAAGCATACCCAGAGAAGCTTTCTATTCTTTGGCCGATTTGTGTTTACAGCTGCTTTTGTCGCGTTTTCGTTCGGAAGTAAAGCGTTCTGCCTTCCCCAAGGCCTGAGAGTTGAGCGTGATGCATCGCGTACAGACAATCAGGAACTGCGTCTCCGTTGCAATCCTGGCCGCCAGCTTGGCGTCGGCCGTACCGGCTCGCGCCCAGATTGCATCTTACATAGATGAGCACGGGAAGCTTACCTTTGTGAACGGAGATTCCCCGAAGCCGCTGCGTGGGAGTACTATTAGTAATGCTCACCCGGTGAATCTCGCCGCGCCGCCCAGATCCGCGGCGCCGGCAACGCCACCGGATCGGTTGGATCGCATCGTTCGCGAAGCAGCCGAGCGGCATCAAGTAGACCCGGCGCTGGTGAAAGCCGTTATCAGCACCGAGTCGGGGTGGAACCCCCAAGCAGTCTCCCGGAAGGGAGCTGTGGGGCTAATGCAGTTGATTCCCGAGACGGCACAACGCTTTGGCGTCGGAAACCCGTATGACCCGGCACAGAATGTCGAGGCCGGGACAACGTACTTGAAAACACTGCTCGATCGTTACGACGGCGATTTGAATAAGTCGCTCGCGGCTTACAACGCGGGCGAACATGCCGTGGATCGAAGCGGTGGCGTTCCCGCGTTTCGCGAGACGCGCCAGTACGTGCAGAAGGTGACCAACGCCTACTTCCAGCCTGGCTCGGGTCGTGACTCGGCGCTGTGGAGCCCTCCAAAACCCCACGTGCGGCGAGCGACGGACTCGAGTGGCCGGGTTGTTTTCACGAACGAATGACGCGCACCGCCACCGCCCGAAACCACATCTCGATTCGAGCGCTTTTCCTGGTAGCCGGAATCGTCGCGTTCGCACTCGCCACATTCGCCGCGCATCCCGCCGCTGACAAAGATTCAGACCCGCGCTACGTCTTCGAGCGCGCCGTGCGCATGCGCACGCAGCTCGAAGGTTATCTGCCGCGCGACCGTTCGCTCGCCAACTACAAAGACACGATTGCCGCATATCACAAAGTTTATCTGCTCGATCCGCAGGCTGAAGAAGTCACCGCGTCGCTGATCGCCGAAGGCGAGCTTTACCGCGAGATGGGACGGCAGTTCGACCCGAAATATTTTCAGTCCGCCATTGATATGTATACGTTTCTGCTGAAGCAGTATCCGCGAACGCAGTATCGGGCCTCGGCTATTTTCGCGATTGCCGAAATTCAGCAGGAAGACTTAGACCAGACGGACCTTGCCGTCGCGACTTACAAGGATCTTCTGAAGCGCTTTCCGAAGTCAGACAAAGCGGACGCCGCGCGCGCGGCGTTGAAGCAGATCTCTGACGCGAAGATCGCCCAAGCGCAAAGCAAGCAGGCCACACATCTCGAAGCTCCGCCCCGAGGCGTGAAGCCAACGGAAGTGAAGGCGTCGGAAGTTGCTCCTGATTTTCCGCCCCTCAAGGGCGACCTTGCTGAGCCGCACGAATCCGACCAGCAACGCATGCCTTACATCACCGGCGTGCGCACATGGAATTCACCCGGCCACACGCGCATCATGGTGGCGGTGAGCGATACGGTGAAGTTTGAGTCGATGCATGTGGCCTCACCAGAGCGGCTTTATTTCGATCTGCACAAGGCGCAGGTGGATCCAAAGGCGGACAAGTCTCCCGTTGTGGAGCCCGGACTTCTGAAATCAGTTCACTTCGGGCAGAACAAACCGACGGTGGTGCGCGTGGTGCTGGATGTGGGCGGCGCGCTGAATTACTCGACGCAATTTCTCTCGAATCCCTATCGTCTGGTGATCGACGTTCGCTCCGAGGAAGCCGCGAGAGAAGCAGCCGCTCCGCGTCTTGACGATTCGAAGTCCGCTGCAAAAGCCGCTGAATCGGTGCGGGCGAATTCTCACAGCGCAACGCCTCCTCCGCCGGGAAATTCAGCGGCCGATCTCGCTTCGAGACCTGCGATTCCGAAATCGAAGGTGAAAGCTGACCAAATCGCCGCGATGAAACCGGCGCCCGCTCCCGAGCCGAAGCCGAATCGCGACGGGCAGCGTTCGCTCACGCGCGCGCTGGGACTGAAAATCAGCCGCATCGTGATCGATCCGGGCCACGGCGGGCACGACACGGGAACGATCGGGCCGCACGGTTTGATGGAGAAAGATTTGTGTCTCGATGTGGCTCTGCGGCTCGGGCGCTTGATCGAACAGAAGCTGCCCAGCGCGGAGGTGGTTTACACCCGCACCGACGATACTTTCGTTCCGCTGGAAGAAAGAACCTCACTCGCTAACCAAGCGAAGGCCGATCTTTTCATTTCTATTCATGCGAACTCGAGCCACGATCCCGACGCGCGAGGCATCGAGACCTTCTATTTGAATTTCGCCACCTCGGGTGAATCGATGGAAGTGGCCACGCGCGAGAACGCGCTCTCGCAATCGTCGCTGCATGATTTGCAGGACATCATCAAGAAGATCGCGCGCAACGAAAAGATCGAGGAATCCAAAGAGCTGGCAGCGGACATTCAGGATTCGCTTTCACGTCGCCTCCAGACCGTGAGCCAGGAGGAACACAACCGCGGCGTGAAGAAAGCCCCGTTTATCGTATTGATTGGGGCGAATATGCCTTCAGTGCTATCGGAAATCTCCTTCATCAGCAATCCGAGCGATGAGCGTCTACTGCGCAAAAACGACCAGCGCCAGCGGGTGGCCGACGGCCTTTACCGCGGTATTGCCGCCTATCTCGACAGCCTGAACAGCCTCTCCATGAACAAGTCCCGGCTCGTCTCCGAAGATCGCACCGGACCTGTGGCGCCAAACGGGAACCACAAGTAGTATTCCGGCATCTAATATTGGTGCACTCAACCCAAATGAAAGCATTCATGCGCTTTACCGTAGGTTTATTTCTGGCGATATTGGTTTTGGCAGCGCTGCCCGCCTGGGCGCAGGGGATTCTCCCTGGTTCGTTTGCCGGCTGGTCGGGGAACACAAAACCGGGTGTTTCCCAGCCCACCGTTTACAATGGCGACAAGATTGGAAGCATAACGGCTGAGCGAACGCAGGCTGCGATGAAGGAATACGGATTCGTGAGCGGTGAAAATGGTGAGTACTCGCGAGGATCTGAAACACTGCAAGTAAATCTGTATCAGATGAAGGATCCGAGCGGCGCCTACGGTCTGTACTCGTTCTTGCGAACGACGGATATGCCTCGTGCCGAGCTCACCGAGCATTCGTCCACGTCGCGCGATCATGCTCTGGTGCTCGCCGGAAACCTTGTTCTCGAAGTGAAGGGACGGGATTTACAGAGAAATAGCTCCGCTTTAAAAGCGCTGGTTGCTGCTGTAACTCCGCATGCGGAATCGGGCTTGCTGCCGACGCTCAGCGAGCGGCTCCCGGCGAAGGGATTCATCGATCGCACGGATAAATATGTGCTCGGCCCGGAAACGCTATATGCAATTTTCCCGCTGGCAGAAAGCGACTGGCTCGGCTTTTCGCAGGGGGCTGAGGCGGAGACGGCGAAATATCGCGTGAATGGACACGAGATTAATTTCGTGATCGCGGATTTTCCGACGCCTCAGACGGCTGCCAAAAAACTCACCGAATTGGAAAAACAATTTAATATCAACGAATCGAAAGGCGTGAACGATCCAAATGCGGCTGGAAACGCGAAGCCGCTATACGCGAGGCGAGCGATGACTCTCGTGGCGATTGTTTCGGGCGCCACGACAAAGAAAGAAGCTGACGCCGTCCTGGATCAACTTGAGTCGGGGACTCAGATTACCTGGAATGAGCCGACATTTGAATTCAAGGAGCCCGGCATCGGCGTGATGATTGTGGGCGCGATCACGGGCACCGGCGTGATCTGCCTGTTCGCGATCATCGCGGGTCTGGCGTTTGGAGGCGTGCGCCTGGTGGTGAAGCGAGCGACAAATAGAGTCTTCGACCGGCCGGATCAGGTGCAGGTGTTGCAGCTGGGGCTTTCCAGTAAGCCTATCAATGCAGAGGACTTCTACGGATATCGTAAGTGACGCGCGCAGTGGAAAACTTTTGCAGACTTTTTGGTGACTGTCTGTAAGTGGCTGAATTAAATAGGCTTGCTGGACATGCAAAATGTGCCTTTCCTGCTTGACTGGATTCTTGCACTCCACTAGACTGCGGTCGAGGAAAGAGTTCTAGGCCCACCGCGCAGTGGCCGTGAGCTTTCTCCCCCTCGAAGGCCCGCTGAAAGGCGGGCCTTCTGCTTTTTGGGGGTGTTGTCGGTTAGGCCGAGACAAGGATTCAATCCAACGACGAACCAACGACGCCCCAACTCCGCCGGCGCTTCCTCATCGTCGTGACTTTGAGTAGCTTGCGAGTGGGGCGCAGGCTGAAGCCTACGCTACTGAAAAGAACGGGCGCGCGCGGGGGCCAAGCATCTTGAATCGAGATGGTGGTTAATTGGGGCGCAGGCAGGAATGCCTGTGCTACTGGAACCCGGCCTGTGATGGTGCGAAGCTAGCTTCCTGAGCTGGTGATTCGGATTAGCATTTCCAAGCCGCGGTCGAGGCGGATGTCTTGGGGGCCGGTGAAGGCTGTGGTGCCGAGGCCGCCTGCGCCACCGATAATCGAGCCGATTCCTGCACCTTTGCCGCCGCCGAAAATTCCGCCGAGCAATGCGCCTGCTCCTGCGCCGATCGCGGTGTGAATGAACGTGGATTTACCGCGGCCGCTGGATTCGATTGCGCCTTCCACATCCACAAATTCGCCTGACGGAGCGTGGTAGAGCTTCACGATTTCCGCCGAGATGGGAGCGCGCTGGCCATCGGGCATCATCAGGCGATTGAAAACCAGAACCATCGTGGTGTGCCCGCGAAAGCGGCCGGAATTGTCGATCGTCTGGATCGTGCCGTAGACGCGTGCGCCCTGGTACATGCCGTCGTCCATCACGGTGGCACTGAAGGGATCGCCTTCCATGGAGTATTTGCTGGTCAAGGTGTCGTCCATGCGGATGCGCAAAGAGGTCCACTGCGGGATGCTGAAGCTGGGATTTTGGGGTGCTGGGTTAGCGCGAGTGATGATGGCGCTCGGAATCAGAAGGACGAGGACAGAAATCAGGGACGCGGTGCGTCGTATGCGAGAATAAGCAGAAGGTGATTTCACGGATTTTTCTCCCTGGGCGAGCAGATGTTGCTCTTAATTTCTGTGCCGGTGCAGAAAAAGGCGCGCGGATTATACCATTCGAATGAGTGCGCGCGGTGGCGTCCAGCCAAGGAAGCTACTTGCACTGGTAGCGTGCGACTGGGGGGCGCGGGGTGAAGCATGCGCTACTGGAAAGAACGGGCGCACGCGGGAGCCAAGCATCGGGAAATAAACATGGTGGTTACTTGGGGCGCAGGCTGAAGCCTACGCTACTGAAGAGCTCACGACGAGGGAAGCATGGTCGTGGCTGCCCTGTTCAACAGGCGACTGCGCGCCATAGCGGTTTTTTAGCTATGGCCCTTAGTTGATGTTGACGACGACGGGATGGATTTCCGCCGTCACCGCCAGACTGGTGGTAGGCAGCGTGAGATTTCCGCTGGCATCGATGGGAGCCACACCGAACAAAATCGAACTCGTATTGGAGGTGACGATGAACATTTGTTCCAGAAGCGGGTTCGCGACGATGTCTAGCGTCGAACTAGAGATGAATGGTGACATCGGCACAGGGGTCATTCCGCCGGCGGTTGTATCGAACGCAAAGGCAACTATATTATCGCTCACGAAGCCGGGGATGGCGCCGACTGTTCCTTCCGGCGTCACATACAAGAACTTCCCGGACATGTCGAGAGCGAAGTCCAATGGGGCCACTTGCGCGTCACCGGCACCTCCTGGCGAGAACGGAGAGCCGCCAATCTGCGTGAGCGCCCCGCCATTCGCTGCATTCGGATCGATGGAAAATGAGCTCAAAGTGAGCTGGTTGGCTGTGATCAAGAAATTCCCGTTGGGATGCACCACTGCGAAATGGGGAGCATTGTTTCCCATCCCAATAATAACCGGAGACTGCGAGTTTGGGTTATTCCCGAGCTGGCCGGTTGAATTGAGCGTGAAGATGAAAATATTTCCGTCGGTTGAGTCGGGAACGTACGCAACATTGCCTGCCGGGTTGATGGCAATAAAGTCTGGATTCGCGACGACGAACGGAGAGTTCGCAGCCTCTGTAAGGGCGCCGGACTGACCAATGGTGAGGACGTGCACGTCATTTGCTGAGGTAGAACTATTTGTCACAAACATGAAGCGGCCGAGCGGATCGGCAACGAGCGCCGAATTCCCGGCGAGCCCCTCGGATAGGACAAACGGAGAGCCTGTGATTGGCGCAAGCGCGCCGGAATTCCCATGGGCAATGAGGAATCCGAAAATCTGTGCCGGGGTTTTGGTTTGATCGAGCACGTAAACAAAAGTATTGTTTGCCACAGCAATGGGCCCCAGAACCGCCGTCGCCGTGTTGCACATCAACGTCAGCGCTCCGGTCGTCGAGTCAATGCCGTATTCCAGGATCGCGCCTTTGGAATCCACGGACAGCAACACCTGTACGGGCTTGAGCGTGCTGCTGCAGGTGGGCGTCCCGCCGCCGCCACCGTTTCCGCAAATATCCGTCGACGAAGCGCGATGTAGCCGTGCGGCACCACTACCGCTGCCGCTACCCGCGACGTTGCAAGGCACGGCCGGGGCGCAATTTACAAGCGTCACGGCTGCGATCACCAAGAGCAGAGTTGGCAGGATATTATTTCTGCTAATCATGATTTTGCACTCTCCGTTGTCGCCGCTGTGTTGATTCTCAAGCCGGCGCGTAATTTCTCGGCGGCTCGTTGCAATTGCAATTAGGACCATCAAAGTGTCTAAGTTCTGCATGGAAAGTATGTCCCAGAACGAACCCGCTTCAAGATGCGAGTACTAGCCCGTTGTTCAAAAGGGCAATAAAACCCCTGTTTACAGAGCGAGTCAGACTAACAAGCGGTTTGTGGTGACGGGGTGAGGAAAAGACGCGAGTTAACCGTGGATGTCAATAAACGGACGGGTGAGGTCGATTCTCTGGCCTGAAGGGACACGAAAATTGCGGCGAACCTACCCGGTCACTCTCTGAGATCCACGAACCTGTCTTGGATCAAGCGTTGGATGAGAGCAAAAATGATGGCGGTAGAAACACCGAACATGAGCATTCCATCTGTGGCTTCGAGTGGGCCCAGCATTCTCCATGACGGCGTCAAGAGCAGATCGCCATAACCCAAGGTGGTGTAGTTGACCGCTGAGTGATAGTAAGCCGTTCCGAGCCCGGCGAATTCTCCGCAGATTCTGAACAACACCGCCCACAGGGCGATATCGACCAAGTGCGCTGCGAGCGCGAATGATATCGCCAGGGTAACGATCGCAAGATCCTGCCAGAAGTCTACGCCCGCGCGTCCGAGCCTTCTTTCACGGCGAACGAAGCTTACTGTTGCCATTACGGCAAGCGCGTGGATAAGGATCGTGGATACGGTGGGGATAGCACCCACTGCCAAGGGTACAAAGATGGGGATTCTAATTGGCGTCACGACCACGGACGGACGATTCCTAGCTTCTTCATCCGGAAATAAAGTGTTGATCGGTTCATGCCAAGACGCGATGCCGCGCCCCTTGGTCCGGAAAGAACCCATCTGGTCTCTTTCAGGGTCGCGCGAATGTGTTCGCGTTCGACGTCTGCGAGAGTTTGCGGCTTGTCGCCGTCATGTCCGGGCGTAACTCGGGACTGAAGATCGCGGTAGGGCACATGCAATACGGAACCGGTGGATAGAATTACGGCCCGTTCGATTACGTTTTCCAGTTCGCGTATGTTACCCGGCCATCGGTATTCAACGAGCGCGTCCATCGTTCTCGTTGGAATCGTCTCGATCGTCTTGTCCATCTTTTGCGCCGCTGCTTCCACAAAATGCTGAACGAGGAGGGGAATATCTTCGGGGCGCTCGCGTAACGGCGGAATGACGATAGGAAATACGTTGAGGCGATAGTACAGGTCGCTGCGAAATTGGCCTTTGGAGATCATTTCTTCCAGATCGCGATGAGTGGCGGCGACGACTCGGACGTCGACCTTCATCGTCCGCGTGCTTCCCAATCGCTCAAATTCCCGCTCTTGCAAAACGCGCAACAGTTTTGGTTGCAGGTCGAGAGGGATATCTCCGATTTCATCGAGAAACAACGAGCCTCTATCGGCCAACTCGAGCCGGCCGATCTTTTGCGCGATCGCGCCCGTGAAAGCGCCTCGCTCGTGGCCAAAAAGCTCGCTCTCGAGCAGACCGCCAGGAATAGCAGCACAATTGAGCTTTACGAATGCGCGTGCTCTTCGCATGCTGCGATTGTGAATTGCACGCGCGACTAGCTCCTTTCCGGTGCCGGTCTCTCCCAGCAAGAGGACGGTTGAACTCCCGTTTGCGACTGTTTCCACGAGCTGCAGGACTTCTCGAAGGGCTGCACTGTGACCGACGATGCCTTCGAATTCGTTTTCCTGATCGAAGCAGTCTTCCAGGATTTCCAGATTCACAGAGCTTGGATTACGTTTTGAATCTTCCAGGTTCGGGCGGTCAATATCGAGCAAAGCAAAACTGTTTAAGCTCATTTCAAGACTCCAGGACTACGAGTGGCTGTCCTGTGTAACGGACAGCTTTGAGCATTCATTGCCGTTTTCGCCGGCTGTTTCTACTTGTTTCTCGTTGAATCCACTCTCGAATATATGGCGGACAGTTCTCCAGCTCGATGCTATCCGCTTCGCAATGGGCCAGGAATTTCACGGCTTCTCGATCGACAAGTGTGACGTCCGCCAAATCCAGGGCCAGATTGCGATCCGATAACTCCAAGGCGAGTAACCGCTGCAACTCCGCAACGTCTTCGATTTCGATTCGACCGCTCAGAGTAAAGACTATCTTTCCATTGGCCGATCGCCTGATCTTCAGCATTGTGTTTCTCTCAACGGCTTATGCTCTGTCGGGATGAAGGCAATTTGAACACCAGACGTAAACCGCTGAAAAAGGGACGGTTGCGTTTCTTAGTAATTCGCGAAGTTCGCGAATTCGCGAAGTTTTCGCGAGAACTAGGCAATTTTAGGGAAAGGAACTTAATGATGGCTGGCGTGCTTGAAGCGGAACTTGTCGATCCCAAGTGATCGGATTTTTGACTCCAGCGTGGATGCGGGAATGCCCAGAGCGGCTGCCGCCCCTGCGGGGCCGGACACTCTACCTCCAGTTTTCGCTAACGCCGTCTCGATTGTCTCCTTCTCCTGAGCGGCTGATTTCTTGCCGAATGGCTGGCTTTTGGGCTGCGAGGCCGTGGAGTCGAGAGAGAGCCAGCTTGGATCTACGGAAATGGTATCGCCGTCGCAGAGTATGACCGAACGTTCAATGACATTTTGCAGCTCTCGAATATTGCCCGGCCAGGAGTATGCCATCAGAAGTTCCATTGTGCTCTTTTCGACATTCCGTATCCTCTTGCCGGCCTTCCTTGCGTAACGGTCGATGAAATACTCGACGAGCATGGGGATGTCTTCTTTACGCTTCCGCAAAGCGGGGCTCTCAAGCGGGAAAACGCTGAGACGGTAAAAGAGATCCCTTCGAAAGGATCCAGAGCTGATGGCGATCTCCAGGTCTCGATTCGTGGCGGCAGTCACGCGGACATTGGCTCGAATAAGCTGGTTGCCGCCCACACGCTCAAACTCCCGCTCCTGCAATACACGCAGCAGGGCAACCTGGGTTTCCGCTGGGAGATCACCGACTTCGTCGAGGAAAATCGTGCCGCCTTCCGCTAGTTCGAACCGGCCGATGCGCCGTTGTAGTGCACCGGTGAAAGCTCCCTTCTCATGACCGAATAACTCAGAGGCAATCAAGTCGCGCGGAATTGCCGCACAGTTCACACTGACGAATGCACGCGAGGCACGACCCGATCGTCGGTGTATGGCGCGAGCAACAAGCTCCTTCCCCGTTCCCGTTTCACCCGTGATAAGGACCGTAGAATCACTCGGTGCGACTTTGGAGATGCGCGAGAGAACGCTTTTCAAAGCCGGAGATGTTCCGACGATCTCTTCAAACATCGAGGCTTTGTCGATTTCTTCGCGTAGGGCGACGTTTTCCTGGTGTAGCCGCTCCTCTGCTCTTTTGCGATCGTCGATGTCTATTGAGGCAGAATAAAAACGCTTGATCTGTCCCTTTTCGTCCCGCAATGGGACGCAACGGGTGAAGAACCAGCGATAAGTTCCGTCGCCTTTGCGCAGTCGCAGCTCCATCTCCTCAACGGAGCCGCTGGAAAAGGCACGATCAAAAGTATCGATCACGCGTTTCCGGTCATCAGGATGAAAGTACACATCGCGATCAGACGCATCCCGCCACTCTTCAAGACTACGGCCGAGGTAATCGAGCGCAACGCGGTTGGCATAAAGGCGATCGCCTTCGGGTCCGTACACCGCAATAACTTGAGGCGTGAGGTCCAGCATCTGCCGCAGCTCCGATTCCTGCTCGCGGATCTCGTCCTCCGCCCGCTTGCGATCTTCGATGTCGGCCGTGACCCCATACCACTTGACGATGTTTCCATCATCATCACGGAGCGGTACTCCGCGGTCTAACTGCCAGCGATATTGCCCATCCGAACGACGGCAACGCACCTCACTTTCGTGAGGTTTGCCGGTAGCAACCGCTTCCCTCCATTTACCTACATGTCGTCCAAGGTCATCAGGGTGAACTAGTGCTTGCCACCCTGATCCGGTGGTCTGTTCCGGCGACGCCCCCATGTACTCCGCAAATCGCTTGTTAACGTATGCGTTGGAGCCATCGTGCTGCGCACTCCACACAAGCGCAGGAATGGTATCGACCACATTGCGAAGCTCCGCTTCTTGTTGTCTAATCACCGCTTCTGCCTGGCGCTGCTCGGTAATATCGGTCACCGCCCCGACAAACTCGCGATTGCCGGATGCATCTTGTAAGACGTGAGCTATGGCCTGAACGTGTTTGACTCGCCCATCTGGCAGTAGCAAGCGATAAGCATGCTCGAATTCTGGCGCTCCCGCAGAGGCGCGATCAATAACCAGTTTGAAGTCGGCGCGGTCCTCCGGATGAACGCGCTGCGCCACTGAATCTATTGTTGGCTTGACAGAGCGGTCGTACTCGAAGATACGGTACGTTTCATCTGACCAGGCAATCTCTCCAGTATCAGCACTCCATCCGAAGCTGCCCGTGTGACTGAGCCTTTGAGCTTCGGCCAGGTAGGCTTCGCGGCGCCGCAGTTCCTGAGTTAGAAGCTCGTGTTCCGTAACGTCCACGACGGTGCCGATGATTTCCGTAATTTCGCCAGAAGCGTCCCTCGCGGGATGCGCAACGGAATGGAGGTGCTTTACCGCTCCGTCTGGAAGAACGATTCGAAAATCCCCGTGCGAGTCTATCCACTCCTTCCTCGTAGTCTCGATTGTTGCTCTCTGCTCGATCTGTGCTCGATCGTCAGGATGAACCCTCTCCAGGAATTGCTCCCAGCTGGGACCCCCTTCTTGCCTGGCAAAGCCATAAATGCGATAGATTTCTTCCGACCAGAACAGAGTGCCGTCACGCAGGTTCCATGCCCAACTGCCCGTGTGGCTGAGCCTCTGGGCTTCCGCCAGGTACGCTTCGCGGCGGCGGAGCTGTTGAGTCAGGATCTCGTGCTCCGTGACGTCTATGGCACTGCCAACGAACTTTTTCAGGCTTTGGTTTTCGACGACAGGAACACCGACGCAGCGAATGTACCGGACTTCACCATTGGGACGCACGATGCGCTTGGTAGCATCGAAGGGCGAAGCTTCCGCAAAGATTCCATTGATCAGGTCTGCCATGGACTCGCGGTCCTGTGGGTGGACACCGTTCAAGTATTCCTGAATAGTAGGCGGCTCGCTGGCCGGATCGAGCCCGTGCATCCGAAATAATTCGGGAGACCAATAGTAGAAACCGTTGGCATCGAAGGCCCAGCTTCCCATGTGTCCAAGACGCTGCCCTTCGGCAAGAAAAAACTCGCTTCTTCGCAATTCCTCGGCGTTGCGGCGGACCTGTTCTTCCGCCGCTTTACGGTCCTCAATATCGATACTCGAGCCGTGCCACTTGATGATTTTTCCGTGTTCGTCGCGTAGGGCGACCTTATGGTGCAGCATCCAGCGATATTGGCCGTCGGCACGGCGGACACGCGTTTCATAAAGGAAGGGTTTTCCACTGGCCAATGAGGCACGCCACACTTCTACGATTCCTTCGACATCATCGGGATGAATTACGGCTGTCCACTTCCACCCTTGCAAGTCCTCCAGCGGCCGCCCGACATACTCCAGCCAGCTTTGATTGAAAAAGTCCAGGTAGCCGTCAGGCAGACTCGTATGGATCAGGGCGGGAGCCGAATCGATGAGGCGCTGAAAGTCTGGGGCCGGCCCGGAGCGATCGGAGTCGTGGGCGGGGGAAGCCATGGTGCGTATTATATTCTTTTCAGAGGGGTTTTTGTCTCGCCCACGGTAAGAACAGGGCAGGGCCCCAGCTGCATAACCCGATACGTGGTTGAGCCAAAGACCGCAACATCCAGAGCGCCTCGGCCGCGCACTCCCATCGACACCATGTCAATTTGTGCTTCCTGGGCAAATTGAATGATTTGCTGGTAGGGTTTCCCGGTGCGCACCGCGGTCTTGATCTTTAGGGTCTTGAGTCCCGTGGGTGGAATCACCTTGTCAAGTCGCTCTGTGGCTTCAGCTATTTCCTCGTCGGTTTTTGCCTGCCTCGGAGCCTTTTCCACTACGTGGAGCAGAGTAAGCTCGGCGTCGTACTCAGCAGCTGCAGAAAATGCATAGTTCAAAGCCAGATCTGAATCCTCGGAGAAATCGGTGCAAGCAAGAATTCGGTTCAGGCGGTGGGGGTTGTGCCTCTCCTGACCCACGGCCACAAGATCATGAGGCGGCTCACGTACAGCCAGCACTGGGCAAGAAGCCGCGCGCATAACCCGGTCGGTGACCGACCCCAGCATCAGGCGATCGAATCCTCGTAGACCGTGCGTGCCCATGACGATGAGATCCGTTCCCCGTTCTTGTGCAAGTGATAGAATCACGTCCCCAGCGGTTCCTTCGTCCACAACGAGCTCCGGCTGAATTTCATTGTAGGTGTGCTTCTTCACGAATTCCTCGAGTTGCTCTTTGCCGTTTCCGCGAAGTACCTGACTGTACTCGTCATAGAGATTTGCACTAACGGCAAAACTGGCGGAAGGGTGCCGCCATACCTCTACGATGTGCTGTGCGACTAACTTGGCTCGATAGTGTTCGGCCAGCGATAGAGCGTGCCGATAGGCTCTAATTGAGAACTCCGAGAAATCAACGGGGCAAACGATGAGTTTGATTTCGATCATGATTCCTCTCCAGGCTCTCAGAGTAGAATCTCTCGGCGGTATATTGTGCTAGCGGCTCCTTGTGCCCACTAATTGACAATTGCACACCGATTGACAGAGTCGCCGCCAATTGTTGTCAATAGTCCGCTGCAAACAAAGATGATAACCCATTTTTGTCGCGTGCCGGGGTGGTCACTCAGGTGCAAGCCCTCTTGGAGCCGTTCGCGCTTGCTCTTTCGGCGGGAGTTTGTTAGAGAACGAATACCGTAGTTGTTCAGCAGCTTAGAAATGGAGAAGCGAATTCATGACGGCGTCCGCGAGTACGCCGGCTCCGGCGAGAGCCGCGGAGCCTGAGCACAGTCCACCACCGCCGGCACCCAAGCCGGCTTGGCAAAAGTACGGAACACCTCTGCTCGTAGTGCTGCTGGCTGCAGCGGTTGTATTCACGATCACTCGAAACTGGAATTCCTGGGAGGGTGGCCGAATCGAGCAGGTGACGGACGATGCTTACGTCCGGGGCAATCTTACGCCACTAAGCACCAAGGTCCCGGGAATCGTTCGGGATGTGAAAGTTTCCGATTACCAACAGGTGCATAAGGGAGACCTGATTGTCGAACTCGAAGACGACGACTACAAGGCGCAGGTGGCGCAGGCCAGCGCGGCGGTAGAGGCAGGGAAAGCCGCGATAGAAAATAATCGGCGCCAGCGCGAGCTTCAAGATTCGAAGATCGATAAAGCACTCGCCGGCATCGATCAGGCGAAAGCGCAGATCACCGCGGCGGAGGCCGGAATTGCAGCGGTGCAAGCGGACGTGGTGCGCACGCAGGACGAGCGCACCCGGCAAGAGGGTCTCTTTCAAACGCGTTCGACTACGCAGCAGAAGTTGGAGCAGGCGGTGGCTGACGAGCAGCGGTTTGCGGCTCAATCTGCGAGCCGCAAGGCAGACCTCGAGCAGGCAAAGACGATGCTGCGCAGCAACGAATTGTCCGCTGAGGCTGAACGGCGGACCAAGTCCGTTTTGGAGTCGCAGGATATGCAGCTCGTCGCCGACCTTCACGCCAAGGAAGCTGGACTTACTGCCGCGAAAGTAAACCTTGGCTACACAACGATCGAAGCGCCCAGCGATGGCACGGTCGGCGAAAGGCAAGTCCGGCCCGGGCAGTTGGTCTCTCCGGGAACACAAGTGATCCCCTTCGTGGATAAAATCAAATGGGTGGTGGCCAATTATCGCGAGACACAGCTCACCAACATGAAGGTGGGTGATCCCGTGGAAGTACGCATCGACGCATATCCTGGAAAAACTTTCCGCGGCAAAGTGATCGAGATTGCGCCAGCCAGCGGCTCACAATTTGCGCTTCTGCCACCCGACAATGCCACCGGTAACTACACGAAGGTTGTGCAGCGAATTCCCGTGAAGATCGCGTTCGACGATGAGAACGTTGCCACCTCGTTGCAGCCTGGCCTCTCGGTTATCGCCACCGTGCGCACAAGACACTGATTGGAGCGCGCGATGGCTGCTACGACGGTTACAACTCGTCCGCTCACCCCATTGGAAATTGCCCGTACGACGGCTGCGGTGATCCCGTGGGGAATCTCAACCCGACCGATATTAGGGATCCTCGGGGTGCTCGTGGGCGCGGGGCTGGTCACTCTCACCGGTCGCATGCTTTCGCTGGGCATGGCAGATCTCAGGGGCCACCTCGGCATAAGTTACGACCAAGCTGCGTGGCTCGACAGCGCCTATAACGCGTCCCTTATGTTTATCGGGCCGTTCAGCGTCTACGTCGGCGGTCTGCTCGGACCACGGCGCGTACTTCTGTTTGCGGCCGGAGTATTCACGGTGACCTGCGCCTTCTTGCCGCTTATACACAACTACAGCCTGCTCGTTACTGCGCTGATTGTTGCCGGGCTCACATCAGGCACGTTTTACCCGCTCACCCTGACTTTTGCACTTCGTATTAGTCCCCTGCGGTACCTGCCTTTCACGATGGCTTTCTATGCGACTTTCATCGACGGAGCAGTCAATGTCGCGCCATCGCTCTACGGCTGGTACCGCGATCATCTTTCCTGGCACTGGATGTTCTGGAATTCAGCGGTAATCGCGCCGGTGATGATCATTCTTATCTATTTCGGAATACCGGCAGCCCCTCCACGAAAAAAGGGCGAGCCGGTGCCCAGCTTCGCGGGATTCCTGTACGTGAGTGCCGGATTGGCCCTGATGTTTGCCGCTATCCAGCAAGGTGAGAGGCTCGACTGGTGGCGTTCGGGAATATTCAACGCGTTGTTTTGGTCCGGCGCATTTCTCACACTTTGCGCGCTCATACGCCGACTGCGCGGTCCCAACCCGCTGGTGGCGCTCCCTTATCTGTGGCAACGAAACACCGTCCTGCTGGGCGCTCTGCTCTTCTGGTTTCGGTTTACTCTCACCGGAACCATCATCCTGATTCCGCAATCGCTGGCCATTCACGGCTTCGAAGCCGACCAGATCGGGCCGGCTGTGATCTGGAGCGCTGTTCCGCTGTTGCTGATTACGTTTATCGCTGGGCTCCTGATGATTCGAAACCTGGATCCACGTCTGTTGCTAGCTGCGGGCTTGGCGTGCACGGCCTTCGCCGTCTGCTTGAACGCTGATTACACTGCCGCCTGGTCGGCGGCGAACTACTATCGCACGGAGTTGCTCACGGGGGTCGGACAGTCGGTTGCTCTGATAGGCCTGGTGGGATGCATCATCTTGCAAGGAGTCTTCTCTGGGGGCTTGATGAAACCTCAGTGGATCCTGACATTTTCTGCGTACTTTCATACCATTCGCTTGTTTGGTGGGACGACGGGGGCCGTGTACATGGGCCACTTTCTTGCGGACCGAGAGAAGCTGCACTCGAACCTTCTCGGCTTGCATGTGCAATCCGGAAGCTGGATCACGGACGCCAACATCCGGGAGCTCGCGGCGGGAGTGTACGCGAAATCCTCGGGGATGGCTGCGGCCACGGGCCGTGCGGTGGGAATCCTGAGCGGGCGCCTTCGTCTTCAGGCATACACGCTGTCCATTATCGATGGATTCTATTTGGTGGCTTGGACGTGTGTTATTGCTTTGCTGCTCGTTGCCTTACTACGCAGATCACCGCTGAACTATGGCGACCTGAGCGCCTTTCAGCAGGCACCGCCCGCGCCTAAGGCGCTCGTGCCTCAGGAGGCAAAATCATGAACGCGCGGATGAAGGTTCTGGCAATTGGTGTCTTTTTCTTCGGGGCTTCGAGCATGGTTCGAGCCCAGACTGGCGCGCAAAACGTCCGCCGCCTGACTTTGCACGAGGCGGTTCAAATGGCGCTGAAGCAGAATCACATGGTTCGGATTTCAGAAATGAAGATTGAGGAGAAGCAGCACGCGAAGGACGTGGCGAGGAGCGCCTATTTCCCCACGATTAGTAACCAAAGCGCCCTCTTGCACGTGACCGATACTCAGTTCATTCAGATTGCCCCCGGCAGCCTCGGCACAGTGAACGGTACGCCGATCCCAACGCAGGCGGCGACTCTCAATCAAGGCGGACGAACGCTTGTTACCAGTGGAACGGGCCTGGTGCAGCCGCTTACACAGCTTTTCACGAAGGTTAAGCCCGCGAATGACATCGCGCGCGCGGACCTGGATGCGACCCGGGCGAATGCAAAGCAGACTGAGAACGAGATTGCGCTGAAAGTCCATCAGCTTTACTACAGCGTTTTAATCGCGCAGCTGCACCTGAGCGCGTCCGAGGCGAGGATCAAGGCGACAGAAGCGCTCAAAAGCGAACGCGTGCAACAGGTAAAGTACGGCAGCGCCCTTGACCAGGAGCTGATCGAAAGCACTGCTCAATATCTCCAGGCAAAGCAGGAATTGCTGACGACCGAATTGCTGCTCTCGAACTTGACCATGCAGCTTGACGACGTGGTTGGGCTTCCGCTTCTGACTCGCCTTGAGCTTGAAGCGGTGCCTTCGGAGGAGCTGGAAAGCTGCAAGCAAGAGGAATGTGTAAAGATCGCCCTGGAGTCGCATCCAGAAGTGGTTGCGGCGCGTGAAGAGGTGCAGAAGGCTTCGGCTGGCGTGAAATTGAGCAAGGCGGATTACATCCCAGACCTTTCGGCCTTCGCTCGATACACCTACTCGGATCAGGTTCCGTTCCTGGCGCGTAACTTTGGCTCGTTCGGAGTTGAGTTCACGTATGTCCTCTTTGATGCGGGACGGCGTCGCGCAAAGCTTGAAGAGAGCAATGCTCAGCTTGCCCAAGCCCGGGAAAACCTCGCTCGCGTCACGGACGACGTGGAGCTACAGGTGCAGATCGCGTACAACAAATTGCAGCGTACCCGGGAACTGGTGAATGTCTCAAAGGAACTGCTGGCGCTGCGAACAGAAGGAAGCCGCGTCTCGGAGCAACAACTGGAGAAGGGTGAAGCTCTACAATCGCAAACAGCGAACGCTGTGGCTCAGAAATTTGATGCGCAGACGTCGCTCCTCCAGGCTCAGCTGGATTACGTCCAGGCACACGATGAAATGACGGAAGCGATGGGAATTACGCCCCAATAGACCAGCCGTGTGAAGTGGCCTCGCCAGAATTACGATCAACGGTTCCTGCCCAATTGCCTCCTTGTCAGCATCTGCACAGTTGCCAGCATGCTGACACCTGCGCTTAGGCGCTAGACCGCAAAGAGAAAATAAACCCCTTTGGTTCAGCATCCTAGAGATTGCACTGAGTGGTTCACGGAATGCATTTACTCGCCGCGGAGGCATGGCGATGGCATCCGGAAATTCTCTTTCAGCAGCTACTTCACCGAAACCCACTCTCGCAGCGCAGGTGAAGACCGAGGCTCAAACGCGAGGATTCATCATCGCATGGGCTTTTACCACTATCTTCTATTTCTTGGAATATGCGGTGAGGTCGAGTCCCTCCGTAATGATCCCAGAGCTGGAGGCGTCGTTTGCGACGACGGCACTGGGGATCAGTGCGATTCTCGCCGTGTATTACTACACCTATTCGACCATGAGCTTGGTCGCGGGTGCTGCCCTTGACCACTTGGGAGCGAAACGCACAGTTCCTATCGGGGTGCTGGTTTTGGGTATTGGGTGCCTACTGTTCAGCATGCCGGCGGTCGTCGCAGGCGACACCGGGCGCCTGCTGCAGGGGGCCGGTTCGGCGTTCGCTTTCACTGGCGCTGTCTACCTGGCGGCGCATGGATTCTCTGCGCGCTATCTCGCTACTGCAATTGGTGTCACGCAGTGCGTCGGGATGCTCGGCGGCTCGGCTGGACAGTTTGTCGTCGGGCCGATGATGGAGCGTGGACTAAGCGTTCACGTCTTCTGGGTCGGGATTGGAGCGTTGATTCTGGGTAACGCGGTTCTTTTGTATGCCGCGACGCCTCGGGAGCAATTGGGCGCACACATTCAGGAGGGTGGTTTCGGCGCGCTTCTGAAGCCGTACAAGATAGTTTTCTCAAATCCTCAGTCGTACCTTTGCGGAGCCGTGGCCGGGCTTTTGTTTGCACCCACTACGATTGGAGACATGATTTGGGGAGTTGCCGCATTTCAAAAGGATCTCCAGCTGTCGTATCACAACGCGGTGGTGACCGCTTCCATGGTTCCCCTCGGCTGGGTTGTGGGATGCCCGCTAGTCGGCTGGCTCTCTGACCGTATTGGACGACGAAAACCCGTGATCATAGGGAGCGCGGTTGTCATGATCCTCGCGGCCCTTCAGATCGCATTCAAGCCGCTCCCGCTTTCCGCGAAGGTGGGGATGTTCATCTTCGGGATTGGGTCCGGCGCAGCCATGATTCCCTACAGCATCATCAAGGAAGTGAATCCCGACAACGTGAAGGGTAGTGCGACTGGCGGTATCAATTTCCTGGTGTTCGCATTGACAGCTTTCCTGGGCCCGATCTTCGCAACTCATGTGGGCAGAGACTACGGGACAACGGCAGACTTGAACCAACATTTTCAGAAGGGCGCGATCTTCTGGATTGCGTGTTGTGCGGCAGCGATTGTGGTGAGTTTCTTTCTTCGTGAGACGGGACACGCCGCACACCCACAACCGGCAACGAAGTAGATGCCGATTCTGTCACCGGTTTGTTGCGGGCGTTTCCGCCCCGGATTAAGTCGAATTCAACCCAGTAACAACGAGATTTCACAGGAGGATTGACACAATGGCGCCACATAGAGTTGCAGATGAGTTGGTTAGAAGGCTGGCAGAGGCGGGGGTCGAGCGGATATACGGTGTAGTGGGTGACAGCTTGAATCCGGTTACCGATGCTCTACGCCTGAACAACAAAGTGAAATGGATCCACGTACGCCACGAGGAGGCTGGCGCTTACGCAGCCGGCGCCGAGGGTCAATTGACCGGCAAGCTTGGGGCATGCGGGGGTAGCTGCGGTCCCGGCAACCTTCACTTGATCAACGGCCTATTCGATGCTCATCGCAGCAATGCTCCGGTGCTTGCGATCGCGTCACACATTCCGAGCAGCGAGGTCGGCACCGGATATTTCCAGGAAACCCACCCCGAAATCCTTTTCAAAGAGTGCAGCCACTATTGTGAGGCGATCTGGAATCCGAAACAGTTTGAGCGTGTGCTCCACATCGCGATGCAGAGCGCACTCGGAAAGGGCGGAGTAGGCGTGATCGTGCTGCCGGGCGATGTAGCCGGGGCGGAGCTGCCCGTCGACGGATCGCGTCGCTCGATAGTCTCGCAGCGGCCGACCATTCGTCCCAGTGAAAAGGACTTGGCGGAATTGGCGGAAATGATTAATTCCGCAAAGAAGGTGGTTCTTTTTTGCGGATTCGGGTGCGCCGACGCTCACGATGAGGTGATGGCTCTCGCGGACAAGTTGAAATCTCCCGTCGGGCATTCCTACCGAGGGAAGTCGTTCGTGCAATACGACAACCCATTCGACGTGGGAATGAGCGGATTGCTTGGCTACGGGGCTGCCTATCGCGCGATGCACGAATGCGATCTTCTGTTGATGCTGGGCACGGATTTCCCTTACGACAAATTCCTGCCGACGAAGCCCAAGATCGTACAGGTGGACATCCGCGTTGACCATCTCGGCAGGCGGAGCAAACTGGACCTCGGATTGTGGGGCGATGTGGGCGAGACGCTCCGCGCGCTTCTGCCGATGGTGTCTGCAAAATCAGATCGCACGTTCTTGGACGCGATGCTTGCGCGACAGAAAGAAGCGGTTCGAGGATTGAATGTCTACGTGGATCACATTAGTAAACGGACGCCCATGCACCCGGAGCCCGTGGCGGCGGCTTTGAGTGAGGCTGCGGCTCCTGATGCAATCTTTACGGCCGACACTGGGATGTGCAACGTCTGGTCTTCGCGGTATATCCGTCCAACGAAAGACCGCCGGCTGATCGGGTCTTTCACGCACGGCTCCATGGCAAACGCACTTCCCCAGTCCATTGGCGCTCAATTCGCCTATCCCGGAAGACAGGTCGTCGCAATGTGCGGTGACGGCGGATTTGCCATGAGCTTGGGAGATATATTGACGATTACGCAATACAACCTGCCCATCAAGCTCCTCGTGTTCAACAACGGCGCACTTGGAATGGTGAAAGTCGAGATGGAGGTGGCGGGCCTTCCCGACTATCAAACGGACCTAAAGAATCCGAACTTTGCAAAACTCGCCGAGGCCATCGGGATCATGGGAGTAAGAATCGAAAACCCGGCGGATGTCTCATCGGGAATCAAGAAGGCGCTCCAGCATTCTGGCCCTGCGTTAATTGATGTGGTGACCGATCCAAATGCACTTTCCTTACCTTCCCATGTGGTGCCGGAAATGGCCGTAGGTTTTGGTCTAACCATGGGGAAACTGGTGCTTGGCGGCCACATCGACGAGGTGTTGGACACGATCGAGAACAATATTCGCCATACGGGCGCGGCGCTGGAATCGCTTTAGGTTGATATCGACCTGTCGTAGCCCGCTTTGCTGCTGGTGCCGCGAACCGGACCCGCATGCAAGATGACCTTTGATCGGTTCGCTTAAGTTCTCGTGGGAATTGTCATGGCGCTTATCTTCGCGGTGGTGTGTCGGGAGAAAGAGGTTTCACCGCTCACGGCAAAGGTGAATTGAGGCACAAATGGCTTACTCACGAGTCGAACATGGCTATCGAAGAGAGAGAGTTTTGAAGATGCTTTCCTTACGCATTTTGTGTTTATTCTTGATTGCGCCGAGCGTACTCTGTGCCCAAAGCAGTCCTGAGAAAGTGGACTCCTCGCCGAATAACTCGGACGTTGCAACTGAGCTGAAGACGCTTCGCGAGGCCTTGATGCAGACGCAGAAGCAGGTGGCTGCTCAACAGCGGGAAATTGAAACTCTGAAAGCCCAATCGAACGCCGGCTCGCTCTCGTCTTCGAACCGGCCATCGCCAGCGGAGGGTGAAGCAAGCGCTCCCGATCCGGCATCAGCCTCAATTCAGCCTGCCTCGGTACACTCTGCCGCCTATGTCCGGCAACAGCCAACTCAGCAAGATCAAGAAAAGGCGCAGTCGCCCGCCCAGGGGTTCAAGATCGGCGACGCAGTCCTGACTCCCGGAGGATTCGTCGATTTCGAGAATATCTTCCGCACAACCAACACGCAGAGCAACATCGCCACGTCGTTTGCCTCGATACCCTTCAGCAACACCCCGCAGGGAAATATCAGCGAATTTCGTACTACAGCGCAGTATTCGCGCCTCAACTTGATGGTCAAGGACAAATTTCGCGGCGCCGAAATCATCGGCTATGTCGAGGGCGATTTCAGCGGCAATGATGCTCCTGGCGTGTATCAGAGCGTGAACCCGCACACCAACCGTCTGCGGCTGTATTTCGGGGACTCCAGGCGGGGCAAATGGGAGTTCCTTGGCGGGCAAACGTGGAGTTGGCTGACCCCTAACCGCACCGGCATAGGACCGATTCCCGCAGATCTCGCCATTACTTACAACGAGGATCAGAACATCGGAGTCGGTCTGGCTTACACACGCGCCGCCGAGTTTCGCGTCGCCTACCACGCCAACGAACATTGGGCGATGGGAGTGGGCATCGAGACCTCGAATCAGTTCATCGGCACCTTCGTCGCGCTGCCGGCGGCCTTCACTTCCGTCGGGCCTCAGTTCGACAACGGCTCGCAAATCGGCGCCGCGAATGCTTTCCCAGATATTCTTTCCAAGGTCACCTACGATCGGGATTTTTCGGGACGACATTTTCATGCGGAAGCCGCCGGGTTCGTCACCGGCGCGCACGCAACCGTGAAGCCGGTTGGGGAGGGTTCGTTCAAGCAACACTTGGCCGTCGGTGGCGGCGGCCAGTTCGCTGCGAACTATGAATTACTGCCAAAGCTTGTGCTGCTGGGCAACATTTTTTGGAGTGACGGCGGCGCTCACTATCTGGTAGCCACGGGACCGCAGCTTGTGGTTCGTCCGAATTTGGCCGGGACTGATATCAGTTTATCCATGGTGCATGCAGGGGCGGCCTCAGCAGGCATCGAATGGAGAGCGACCGATAAGCAAGCCTTTGCCGTTTACTACGGAGCAGATTACTTTGGACGGAATTTCTTCCCCGATACCACAAATACGGCGGAGCCTGGAACGATTATCGGATATGGCGGACCGGGCTCGCCCAACACAAATAACCGCGCCATTCAGCAGGCGACTTTTGATTGGCTGCAGACTTTCTGGAAGGACCCAAGATATGGAGCGCTGCAATCGTACGTTCAGTATTCTTATCTGACTCGCGCTCCATGGTTCGTAGCTCCAGACGCTCCCAAGAACGCGCATCTCAGCATGGTATATTTCGGCGTTCGCTACGTTTTGCCGTCGACCTCGGGTACCCTGCTCCGTGTGCCGTACCCGAACTAGAGCGGCCGCTCCGCACAAATGAGATATAGCGAGCAAACTCGGAGGCTGGTGAGCAAGATCGCCGGCATCGGTGTATTGATTGCCGGCTTCTTGCTGGCCGCGAGACTTTGCTTTGGTGGGCCGGCGGATCCTTCCCAGATTCCCAGCATATTCAGACCGCAGTCGACACCCGCGGATTCGATCTTTCGGCTGTCGATGGTGGTGCTGACAATTACGGGTGCGATTTTTGCGGTTGTCTTCTGCTTGCTTGTGTATGCGATTTCAAAATATCGCAGGCGCGGCGACGACGACGGTCGCGAGCCGCCGCAGGTTTACGGCAGCAATCAGGTGGAAATTGCCTGGATCGTGATTCCTGTCTTGATCGTGCTTGTGCTATTTCTCGTCACGGCACGGGTGATCCATTCAATCCAGGATGCTCCTCAGCCGCCCGGTGCGATTGAGGTCGTCGCCATCGGCCATCAATTCTGGTGGGAATTCCGTTATCCCGCCTTGGGCGTAGTCACAGCTAATGAACTGCATGTGCCTGTGAGCAACCCTTCCCATCCCACACCGACGTTCATGACCCTGAGTTCGGCGGATACGGACCACAGTTTCTGGGTGCCGCGTCTTGCCGGAAAGACGGATCTAATTCCAAACCGCATCAATCACATGTGGATCGAGCCGCATGAAACGGGAGTGTATCTGGGCCAATGCGCTCAGTACTGCGGGACGCAGCATGCCAAGATGCTGTTGCGCGTGTACGTTGATTCGCCGGAACAGTTTGATCGGTGGGTTCAGGAAGAAAAAAAGCCGGCAGTGTTGAACGGTTCGGCGGAGCAGGGCCGACAGGTCTTTGAAACCACGGCCTGCGTGAACTGTCATGCCATCTCGGGAACAGTGGCGGACGGGCGATTTGGTCCGGACCTCACTCATCTGATGAGTCGAGACACGATAGCTTCAGGGGCCGCTCCGAACACTCCTGAACAACTCAAACTGTGGATCCGGAATCCCGACGCGATCAAACCGGGCTCGTTGATGCCAGCAATGCAGCTGAGCGAAAAAGATCTGGACGCGCTCACCACATACCTCGAGACGCTCCGATGAGAAGAGCGATGAGAAGAGAATAGCGATGGCCTCTGAAACAATTGCGATCACAGGAACCGCCGAGATTGGCCGGCCAATCAGCGAGAGGTTGCACGATTGGATCGTCACCGTCGATCACAAGAAGCTGGGGATTCTCTATATCGTCTACTCCCTTATATTTCTCGTAATTGGCGGTGTCGAAGCCACCATCATCCGCGTACAGTTGATCGTTCCGCACAATCAGTTCGTTTCTCCTCAAGTTTTCAACCGCATGATGACGATGCATGGCACCACAATGATTTTTTTCGTGGCCATGCCGATCCTGTTTGGTTTCGGCACGTATTTGATTCCCTTGATGATTGGCGCCAGGGACATGGCCTTTCCACGGCTAAACGCCTTCAGTTTTTGGATGACAGCGTTTGGAGGGCTGCTTCTTTACTTCAGTTTCGTCGGCGGCAATGGACTTTACGGCGCCGGGAATGCGCCTGACGTTGGATGGTGGGCTTATGCGCCGCTTACTTCTCGCGCGTTCTCAGTCGGGCACAGTACCGATTTCTGGACGCTGGCCCTGCTCGTGTCGGGTGTCGGCAGCATTGGTACCGCTGTGAATTTCATAACCACGATCTTGTGCATGCGCTGCCCCGGAATGACTCTTGGAAAAATGCCGCTCCTGGCGTGGCTAAACCTTGTAATGGGCGGGATGGTTATTCTGGCCGTATCGCCGCTCACCGCAGCTCAGGCGATGCTATGCATTGACCGTTATCTCGGCGGGCACTTCTTTGACACGCAGGCTGGAGGGTCGGCCGTTCTTTGGATGCACTTCTTCTGGATTTTCGGACATCCAGAGGTGTACGTCCTGATTATTCCCGCGTTCGCTTTCCTGTCGGAAATTGTCCCTGTTTTTTCCCGCAAGCCGATATTCGGGTATCCGGTGATGGTGGCGGCGACGGTCTGCATCGGTTTCGTGAGCCTTAGTGTTTGGGCTCATCACATGTTCACAGTCGGGATGAATTCCTACGCAAACAGCTTCTTCACCATCACCACGATGGCCGTTGGTGTTCCCACAGGAATTAAGATCTTCAATTGGCTGGGGACGATGTGGGGCGGAAAGATTCACTTCCGGACTCCGATGCTTTTCTGCATTGGCTTTCTGTTCCAATTCCTGATCGCTGGCCTTACGGGAATCATGCTGGGTGCCTCTCCGTTCAACTGGCAGCTCAGCGGCTCCTATTTTGTGGTCGCGCATTTTCATTACGTCATCGTGGGAGGAATTCTATTTGCGCTCTTCGGAGCCTTTTATTACTGGTTCCCGAAGATGAGCGGCCGGATGTATGACGAGGTTCTTGGGAAATGCCATTTCTGGCTTTTCTTAATCGGTTTCCATATGACTTTTGACTTCATGCATATCCCGGGAATCTTAGGTATGCCCCGCCGGATCTACACTTACGAACCGGGGCGCGGATGGGAAATCTGGAACCTGATCGTCACGATCGGAGTGGTCTTTCAAGCAGCCGGCGTGCTCGTATTCGTTGTGAACCTGCTCTGGTCACTTTTCAAGGGTGAGCCGGCCGGGAACGACCCGTGGGATGCGTGGACGCTTGAATGGTCCACAACCTCACCTCCGCCAGACTACAATTTCGCGACGATTCCGGTTGTTCATAGCCGCCGTCCGCTCTGGGACCTCAAGCACCCGGAAGATCCGGATTGGAAATATGAGTAGAGGAGAACTCGATTGAGCGCCGCAGTGGTTGCACCAACGAGGACTGAGCCGGAGTGGATTCTTCCCTCGCGCGGGCGAGTGGGGATGATTTCACTGATTGTCGCTGAATGCGCGATCTTCACGATTTTCGTGGTCGCGTACATCTTTTATATCGGCAAAAGTTTGTCCGGGCCGATGCCGAAAGACGTGCTCGAAATTCCCATCTTCAACACCATTTGCCTGCTCTCGAGCAGTCTGACGATTCATCTGGCTGTGAGAGCGCTGCGTAGCGCAAGAGTGAACGCGTTTGGATTGTGGTGGTTCGTCACGATGGTTCTAGGCACTATTTTTCTGGTCGGAACGGGTCGCGAATGGCAGCACTTGATTTTCGAAAAGGGACTGACCGTCAGTACGAATCTCTTTGGCACGACCTATTACTCGCTGGTCGGTCTGCACGCCTTTCACGTCACCGTAGGATTGATTGGGATTGTCCTTGCCATGATTTTCACGCTCTTAGGCAAAGTGGAACCGGTGCACGGCGAGCGTGTCGAGGTGTTTTCGATGTATTGGCATTTCGTTGATGCGGTGTGGGTCGTCGTTTTCACGGTGGTTTACATCATCGGTCGCTGAAGGAAGCAGAGTCACATGGATTCTTCTAATTCAAGAGCAGAGGCAGCTGACATCGCGCCAGGCACGATCACACTGCCCGCGCCAACAGCTTGGCCCATCATTCTTGCGTTCGGCATCACTCTGCTGTTCGCAGGCCTGGTCACGAACGCTTCCCTCAGCATTCTGGGTGCGATTCTGGCGGTGACCGCGTGCGTTGGTTGGTTTCGCAATGTCCTCCCTCAAGAGAAGGAAGAAATACTTCGAGTCACCGCGGAAATACCATTCGTCGCTACTACTTCTCGGCGCGAAGTCGAACGGCTCGCGGTGGCGCCAGAGCTCTCCCGCGCGCTGCTGCCATTGGAAACGTATCCAGTTTCGGCAGGAATCAAAGGTGGCCTCGCTGGAAGTGTGGCCATGGCTGTACTCGCATGCCTTTACGGATTGATTAAACAAGGAAGCATCTGGTATCCGATCAATCTGCTGGCAGCGACCGCCTATTCTGAATTCCTCCGGTTCGGAACGGCGTCGCTTGATACTTTCCACTTGGGTAGCTTTTCTATTGCCGTCGTCATCCACCTGCTCACGTCTCTGCTAGTCGGGCTGCTGTATGGAGCCATGCTTCCGATGTTTCCACGCCGGCCAATTCTTCTGGGAGGGATCATCGCGCCGATTCTTTGGACGGGCTTGCTCTACAGCATGCTTGAGCTCCTAAATCCCTTGCTGAACAAGCATATCGACTGGCTGTGGTTCATTGCTTCGCAGTTTGCTTTCGGCATCGTCGCCGGTTTGGTTGTTATGCGCCAAGAGCGCGTGCCAACTCACCAGTTCGTGCCGTTTGCGATCCGCGCGGGTATTGAGGCTCCGGGAATGACAAGGGAAAAGCCAAGGCCGGGTGAATCAAAATGAGGTTCCGACACCTCGTCCTCGGGATCGCGAGCCTTTCTGCTGTTATTTTGTGCGGATGCAGCGGTGTATTCGGTAGGCCGTCCACAATCGAAGTTCCGATCGTTCCGGGCGACATTTCAGATTTCAAGATTCTTTACGCGCAGAACTGCTCGGGTTGCCACGGCCCGGACGGTAAAGGCGGGGCTGCCATTGCTCTCGCCGACCCGGTGTATCTCGCAGTTGCAGACGACGCAGTGGTTCGGCGCGCGGCGGCGAACGGGATCGCAGGGACTGCGATGCCTGCTTTCGCGCAAAGCGCTGGCGGCATGCTCACCAGCAAACAGATCGATTTGATCGTCGGCGGCATTCGCGAACGCTGGTCGAAGCCGGATGCTTTGCAGGGCACGAGTCCGCCTCCGTACTCTTCATCCGAGCTTGGCAATCCTTCGCGCGGATCGGAGGTTTACGCCAACTACTGTTCTTCGTGTCATGGTGCCGGAGGCCGAGGCGGACAAAAGGCCAGCTCGATCGTGGATGGCTCATTTCTTGCCCTGCTCAACGATCAGGAACTTCGGACACTCGTGATCGTGGGCCGTCCCGAACTCGGAGCTCCCGACTGGCGAAATAACGTGCCGGGGAAGCCGATGTCAACGCAGGATGTCTCCGATGTTGTGGCATGGCTCGCCTCCCAGCGGCCGAAATTCCCCGGTCAACCCTATCCGAGTGTCGCAAAGACAGCAGGAGAAGCTCGATGACGCTCCCAGGCGGTTTTACCAGACGCGATGTGCTGATGAAGATCGGAATCCTCCTCAATGGAATCGTCGCCGCTATTCTCGCCGTGCCCATTGTGCGTTATCTTCTCTCTCCTGTTGCGCGCGGACGTAAGGGAGGCTACGAATCGTGGGTTCCACTTGGTAATCTCGAACAGTTCCCTTCCGGCCAGACTCGCCTCGCTACTTATCGCAATCCCATTGTGAATCCCACCGATGGGGATACGGCAGACATCGCGTGCTGGGTTCGCAATGTGGACGGGCAAAACTTCCAGGTCTTCGCGATCAACTGCGCGCACCTCGGATGTCCGGTTCGCTGGTTCCCACAATCGAGCCTGTTTATGTGCCCATGTCATGGTGGCGCCTACTATCAAGACGGTTCCCGCGCCTCCGGCCCTCCAGAACGCGGTCTGTTTGAATACCACTATAGGATCGAAAGCGGACGGCTATTCATCAATGCGGGCGAAATGCCCACGCCAGGCAGCCCCACTGCTTCAAATATCGTCACCGAGATACGACCATGCGTCTGATCGAATCCATTGGCGAGTGGCTCGACGCGCGCCTTCAGGTTGGCACGTCTATTCGCGAAACGATGGAACATCGGATACCTCGCGAAACCTCCAGTTGGTTTTACGTATTTGGCAGCGCTGCCTTCGTCGTGTTTATACTTCAAATCGTTACCGGCATCATGCTCGCCCTTATCTATGTGCCGTCTGCGGGTGAAGCTTGGAGCAGCCTCCAGACTCTCAATCACAACGTTGCGCTCGGTTGGTACATTCGAGCTCTTCACGGTTGGGGCTCGAACTTTATGGTGGCGATCGTTCTGATCCACATGGTTCAGGTCTTCCTATTTGGTGCCTACAAATACCCGCGCGAGCTCACCTGGGTCATCGGCGTCTTTCTCTTGCTTGTCACTCTCGGCATGGCCTTCACCGGGCAAGTTTTGAGGTTCGATCAAGACGCTTACTGGGGTCTCGGAATCGGCGCGTCGATCGCAAGCCGTGTGCCCGGGATCGGGCCATGGGCCGTCAACTTAATGCTCGGGGGCCCGATTATCGCGGGTGCGACACTCTCACGGTTCTTCGCGCTTCACGTCTTCGTCATCCCCGGACTTCTCATTGCATTCGTGAGCGTTCATCTTTTGATGGTTCTGAAGCTCGGAATCAATGAATGGCCCGTGCCGGGACGGATAGTGCGCAAGGCTACCTACATAAAGGAGTACCACGCGCTCACAAAAACCGACGGGATTCCGTTCGTTCCCGACGCGATCTGGAAGGATATGTTTTTTGCCGCTTTCATCTTGCTTTCGATCGGTCTGTGCGCCGCTTACTTTGGTCCTTTCGGTCCGTCAGGCCCGCCTGATCCAACAATTATTCAAACCTCGCCGCGCCCCGATCTCTTCTTCTTGTGGCTTTACGCAGTACTCTCGTTCTTGCCGCCCTCCATGGAAACTCCCGCTCTGCTCATCGGTCCGGTGGTCGGGATTCTCGCCTTGGTTCTCTTACCATTTCTCTTCGGCGAAGGCGAGAAGAGCTGGCGGCGCAGGCCCGTTGCTGTACTCACAATTCTATTGGTTGTGGTTGCGCTGGCAACATTCACACACCTGGCTCAACATACGCCGTGGAGTCCCATCATGGACGCCTGGAGCGGTGACCCGATCCCGCCCGAATTTCTCCACAGCCGCTCCGCTCTTGAGCGGCAAGGCGCTCTTGTGTTTCAGGCAAAGCAGTGCCACAACTGCCATTCGCTCGGCGACCAAGGCGGAAAGCGTGGTCCGGCTCTAGATGCCGTGGCCGTGCGACTAACGCAAGATCAACTCATCCGGCAGGTGATCCAAGGGGGCGGAAACATGCCTGCGTATGGCAAGAACCTGAGCCCGGCGGAGACCACGGCGATTGTGGCATTTCTCGAGACGTTGCATCCCCCAGGGCAGCAGCCTGCACGGAACGCCTCGCGCGCGCTCGCAATCGAACCGGGTACGGGTGCGCCGTCTTCGAGCCATCAATGAAATTGCCATGACCCCTGACGCCCAAGCCATCTTGCAATCGTGGTCGGCTCCGCTCGGTGTCAACTTGGCTTTGGGCCTCACCGTCGCTGTCTACGTACGGGGTTGGATTCGTTTGCACGCCGTCTTTCCGAATCTGTTTTCGGCGTGGAGGCTTGCCGCATTTCTTGCGGGAATCATCTCAATTTGGATCGCCATCGGCTCCCCTTTGGCTGCGTTTGACGATGTGTCCCTTACCGTTCACATGGTGCAGCATCTCTTACTCATGGCCATCGGCCCGTACTTCATCCTCCTTGGGGCTCCAACGCTGCCGTTGCTTCAAGGACTTCCACAACTGACCGCGCGAAGAGTCGTAGGACCGTTTTTCAGATGGGCTCCTCTTAGAAGGTTCGGCCATCTGATCACAAATCCTGCGATCTGTTGGCTCGTGGCCACCCTTGCTTTGATCGCATGGCACGTTCCCGCGGTGTTTGAAGCGGCGTTGCGTAATGACTGGCTGCACAATTTGGAGCACGCCTCCTTTCTAGGCGCCGGGCTCTTGTTTTGGTGGCCCGTAGTCCAGCCGTGGCCGAGCACCGCACGCTGGCCTCGATGGTCGGTTCCGCTGTATCTTTTCGCCGCCACGTTGCCCTGTGACGCGCTTTCTGGTTTTCTCGCCTTCTGCGATCGAGTCGTCTATGTCTCTTACAACTCCGCGCCCCGGCTTCTCAATATTCCGCCGCTCGAAGATCAGCAACTCGCCGCATCCCTGATGTGGATCTGTGTAACGATCATCCTTCTCGTGCCGGCAGTCATCGTCACGATGCAAATACTCTCGCCCCAAGATTCGCGTTTGATGGAGTCGACGTGGGCCGAGGCAGGCGAAATCGAAAGTCAGGCTCGTAGTAAAGATGAGAATCGTCCCGAAATGACGACCGAATCCTCGATTGCGGTCGTGCCCTGACCTGGATAGGAACAACAGCGCTGAAGGTGTCTCGGATGAATCCAGGAGCAGACGCTGCTTCGGCTGCCCGGGCAACAATTCTGTCACACGGAAAGTCGAAATCGAAATGAGCGAACAACTCTTGCCGCAGGCACAAACACAAAATCGCGAAGCCGGACAGTCCCCTGCTCTCGAGATCCGCGTTGAGAACCTACACAAATCATTCGGCAGCCGTAGCGTGCTTGACGGCATTAACTTGGAGGTGCATCGCGGCGAGATGATCGCCATCGTGGGAGGATCGGGAAACGGCAAATCGACTTTCTTGCGGCTTATCATCGGACTCGATCGACCCGACGGAGGAGGCGTTCTCGTCGCAAACCATGAATCTGTGGGCTCACCCCTCGTCGATCTGTCCACTCTGAATGCCACGGGAATGAAAAGCCTTGAGCGGCACTGGGCAGTTGTGTTCCAGAGCAATGCGTTGCTGTCGGGAAGAACGGTGGGCTACAACATCGCTCTGCCGCTACGCGAAGTCCAAGATCTTGGCGAATCCACTGTTCGTCGCAGGGTGTCTGAAGTGGTGCGTGAGGTTGCCTTGGATCCCGACAAGGACCTGGATCTGTCCACTGATCAACTTTCCGGTGGCATGGCAAAGCGAGTGGCCATCGCCCGTGCGCTGGCGCTAGATCCGATTCTGCTTTTTTACGACGAGCCTACCACGGGGCTTGATCCGGAGGTTGCGGGGCAGATTCAGCACTTG